>OLRA01000342.1_pt1 | contig 64837 bp, 61 predicted proteins | sample 1673011 | NCBI WGS metagenome assembly OLRA01 (sample SAMEA3136746, study PRJEB25190) | human gut metagenome | reverse complement strand
GTATTACTGCCTTTGTATATGTTGACCCTACGTCGCAGCCGCCGAAATATTTCATCTTACTTATGCCTCCATGTATCTTTTTTTAAGTTATTAATACCGTCAGTTATTAAACATCGTATTCATAGGAGGGGTACTTATCCATGTCATAGGGAGCTTTCAGCGTATCCTTCCTGTCCATATTGTCGTAGTGCTTTTTCAGCAGGGGTTCCACCACGTTGAAAAGCAGCTTGCCGTCAAGGTCAAAGAAGAAAACGATAAACAGCGCCACATTGCCCAGCAATATCAGGCCCAGAAGTCTGGCGGCAAAGCGGCCCAGCTTACGGCCCAGGGAACATTTGCAGCATTTGCCTTTTTTCATATAGTCTATCCTCCTCTTACCAGCTCATGGAATCGTCGAAGTCCAGCAGGGACGGATCCAGGGGCTCCTCGTGCATGACGGTGGTCATGTAGTCGTTTACAATGCGGCGTATCTCAGCGCGGCTCACGGTACGGCTGTCGGGCAGGGCGTGAGGCATCCAGATAGCCGGAATATTCCTGCTGCGGAACTCATCCTCAAACAGCCCGTGTACACCCTGCATGCCCTTGCACTGGAGCTGGTCATACATCATTACGAAGTCGCAGTTGAACTTCTCCATGTATTCCCAAAGCTCGAAGATATGGTGCATGCCGCCCACGGCCATGCGGCGCATGGGAGCCCACATATGATAGGTAGCCATGTCGTCCAGGCAGTGGTCATAGGTATCGGTACGGATGGACATGTCAAACATGAGGGAGTCCATATTGATAATAACATTCAATCCCCAGCAGTTATAGGCCCAGGTACACCAGTGGGAATAATACAGCGGCGCACAGGACCAGGCTATGACCCGGTGGCGGGTCTTGGGGAAGGTGTTTATCTTCTTGCTCACGCACTTTTCCAGGATCTTGCGCACCTTCTTGTCGCAGAAGTGCCAGATAGGCCGGTCGCCGTCCTGGCTGTAGTAGATGCGGTAGAGGGCCTGAGCCACTCCGTTTATGGGATAGTAAGAAGTTTTGGCAGCCACTTCCCATTTCTCCCGCTCGAACTCCTGGAGCTGGTTCTGCAGTCTCAGCTTCTTCACCAGCTGGTCCCAGTTGAAAGGTACGCCGGTCTGCTCCTCTATAAACTTCCAGCATTCCTCTATCTCCCGGCGGCAGTGCTGCTGCACCAGGGGATCGTCGAACTGCATGGGCTGGGGCATGGCAAACAGAGGTTTGTCATAGAACCAGTCCTGAAGGATGGAGGTAGCCACGGAGGCGTCGCAGGCCTCATTGGAGGTAATTATAAAAGGCGCATAGTCGGGCATATCGTCCTGGACAAAGAGTCCGGACTCCGCCTGACACATGGGGCATGGGTCGCCGGGCAGACCTATGGACTGGACGGCGTCAATGTAGTTATGTACGGTATGGCAGTTCACATGGCAGGTGACGAAATAGGGGATCATCTCCATAGCCACATTGTCGAAGTGGTCGCTCCAGGGGTAGAATATGCCGCCCCAGACGGTCTCATTGTGGGCCATGGTGTGATACCAGGCATCCGTCTTCCTGCCCCCGTGGAGCTTGGTGTCGGCCACGAACATACGCTGGAACTGGCGGATGGTCTCGTTTACCATGCCTCTGTAGTGCCAGGCGGAGGCTCGCAGGGCCGGGCCCCTCATGCCTTCCATGCCGCGGTCAAACCAGTGGAGCACCGGCAGATAGGTCTGGCCCACCCATCGATAGCGCCACACGCCCTTTGCAAAGAGCAGCGGGCCACCCATCTTCATTATGTCGGCCACCATGAATATGTAGTTATACAGCCAGATCATGTAGAAGTAGTACAGGGTGTCCTTTACGCCCCGCCACTCCCTGTGCTTATAAAGGCCGGTTTTATCCTCGTACAGCTCCCCCAGACGGCGCTCGCCGTGGGGCTTGCCCTGCCAGAAGTTTCTGGCAAGCTTTTTGATGTCCACTTTCTTCTTAGCCATTTTACTTGCCCTCCTGGATCTTCTTGATCTCCACACTTTCAACGAAGGCCTGGAAACGGGTGCGCAGCTGGCCGGAGGCAGAATTGATATACTCTTTTTCTATGGAGCACACCGGGATGCCGAAGTCCCGTTTCATAACCACAGTGTCTATCACACGCTCATAGCTCCAGTATTCACAGAACTTATTGGAGGCGACTATCAGGCCGTCGGCCTTGTACTCCTTCACCAGATTTGCCAGACGCTGCTTTCTCTCCCTCATGATGTTCTGAGGCATGAAGCGGGGGCAGTTGCTGGTGTCCAGATAATGCCGGGCTATGGCGTCCAGGGGCTCCTGCCCTTCCTTAACGGTGATAGGTATGCGGCTCTCCACCGCCCCGTAGCAATAGCGGTCCGCCACCACTTCCGCCCCGCAGCTCTCAATGAGCTTGGTGAATTCCGGGTCGTCGTCTTCAGATCCTGCCAGCACCACCTTGCAGCGGAAGGGCCACCTGTCGTCGGGCTCTCTGGTTTTCATTTCTTCTGCCGTCTCCCGAAGATAGGGCAGTATCAGTTCCTTGGGACACACCAGGCTTACCAGCTGAATCACGTGGAACTCATAGCCGGTGATGGTTGGATTGTCCAGCTTACGGTAGTCGCCTATCTCATTTATCAGGCGGCAGACCTCATTGTGCTGTTCAATGGCCTTCATAATGGCCTCGTCGGAGGTGTCTATGCCGAAGTGCTCCTGGAGCTTATCCAGCACATGATACTTCAGCTGCTCCTTATAGTGGCGGTAGCTGTTCTCCGTTTTTTTAAAGGGTACATCGATAAATTCGCAGAAGAAATTGTCATTCTGGATGACATTCATATCTGCAACGCTATTGAGTTTTTTCTGCTGGAGATGCTCCTGGAAGCGGCAGGTGACGGTACAGGTCTCGGTTGCCATCTGAGCGTCCAGGAAGTTGTAGCCCCCCTCCAGGGCCCGCTCAAAAAGGCTGCGCCCGTAGTGGCAGACACGGGCTGACATGTAGTAGGTGGCGATATCCGGGGATGTGCAGCGGGGAGCTCTCAGGCGTACTGAGAAGCAACCCGGCAGGTCGAGAAGAACTTCAGGCATAAAGTAGCAGGTATAGCCAACAGCGTATTTTCCATCGGCTCTGGCTTTCTGTACCAGCTCATTGTTGGCTTCCTGAAGCAGATTCTCAAAGTAGATCAGGTGCTTGAGATCTTTCACAGACAACCCTCCAAAATCCGATTTTCCGCATTGGGCGGCAGGGCCCACTCTTACGTACATATTTTATCAAATCGTTAATGTACTGTCAATTAATATTTGTGCATTTTTACGGTTTTTATATGCTGTATTTTGGGGGATATTATACATGTTGACAAGTAATGTCTAAACGAATGTCTGTTCTGTGAACTAGTCGCAGTAAACTGGCTGTTAAAAAATTTATTTGTAGTCCCGTTCCAGAGCCCTGGCAATCTGCTCTCTCTGCGCCGTGGCGCTGCCCTGTATCATCTGAGGCTTTCCGCCGCCCCGGCCATTTATCAATGTGTTCAGCTCCTTTGCCCTGGCTTTCAGGTCGACATTCCGGCTGCCCATTATATAGCGGTAACCAGTGTCGTCGCTGCCTGAAAAGGCGGCAGCTATACCTGTGCATTTTTCCATCAGCAGATTGACCAATTCCCTGAGAGCTATCTCATCCAGCACATTGTCAAAGATGCAGATGTTCCCCTCGGTCACATTCTGGCTGTCTGCTCTCAGGCGCACCAGCTCCATGCTCAGTCCGGCCAGGCGCTCCTTGCACTTCTGCTGCTCATTGAGCAGCCGCTCCACTGCGGCGGCAGTCTCATGGCGTTTGGCGCTGAGGGCATGGGATATGGCAGAGACATTGTCCTGCTTAATCCGATAGTCCCGGAGAGCCAGCATTCCGCAGGCCAGGTTCAGCCGCACTCCGCCGCGGTGGCGCTCGGATTCCAGTACCTTGATAAGCCCTATCTCCCCGGTGTGCTGTACATGGGGAGCACAGCAGGCGCAGCGGTCTACTCCGGGTATCTCCACTATGCGCACATTTTCCGTCAGCTCCAGCTTGCTGCGGTATTCCATGGCCTTCAACTTCTCCGGCTCAGGAAAGGTACAGAGCACGGGCAGGTTTTCCCTTACCGCCCGGTTTGCCAGAGTCTCTATCTCCATGAGCTGGTCCCAGCTAAGCTCCCGGTCGAAGTCTATGGTAACGAAATCCTCCCCCATGTGAAAGCCCACGTTTTCGCAGCCGTAGAGCTTATGGGCAAGTCCGGAGACCACATGCTCCCCGGAATGGTTCTGCATCCGGCACAGCCTCTGTTCACAGTCTATGCTGCCTTCAAAGCTCTCACCCACGGGAAGGGCCATGTCGCAGTAGTGGAGTATCTCCCCTTGTATCTCCTGCACGTCCGTGACTTTGGCCGCTCCTATGCTTCCGGTGTCCGCCTGCTGGCCGCCTCCTTCCGGAAAAAAAGCGGTTTTATCAAGTATTACCGCAGGGCCCCTGCCGGTATTCCGGCAGTCTAGGACCTTGGCTGTGAACTTGAACATGTGGCTGTCTTTATAATACAGTTTTTCCGTAAACATATCATTTCTCCTTTTTAGCCTGGCCCGAGGCAAGTTGCCTTTCCGGGTTTGCTTTATCCGGATTTAGAATAACATCAAAGGCCCTTTTATACAAGGAAAACCCGAGGCTCTCCGGCCCCGGGTTAAGCAGATAAAAAGCCCCGCAGTTTTTTGCCGCAGGTATAAAAGTCGGAGCAAGCAATATACAGCTTGCTCCGACACAGCGCAGTGCAAATTCTTTTGTCAAAGAAGTTTTTGCCTTCCTTGACAAGTAATATCAGGTGCCAGGCTTACCCAGCATACGGAACATATTCTTTTTGTATGCCTCCACACCGGGCTGATCGAAGGGGTTGACCCCGGACATGTAGCCGGAGATAGCGCAGGCCACCTCAAAGAAGCAGACCAGAGCGGCAAAGCCCTCCTCATTGCGCATTGGTACTTCAATGATCATATTGGGCACGCCGCCGGCCACATGGGCGTCCCGCACGGCATCGGCGGCCACATGGCCCACCTCGGAGATATCCCGGCCGGCGATGTAGTTGAGGCCGTCGGTATCCTCCGCCTCATAGGGGAAGGTATAGGTGCGGCGGCTGTGGCTGAAGCGCACTACCGTCTCCATGAGCTTTCTTGGTCCTGACTGGATGTACTGGCCCATGGAGTGCAGGTCGGCGGTATATTCCACAGAGGCGGGGAAGATTCCCTTGCCGTCCTTGCCCTCGCTCTCGCCGTAAAGCTGCTTCCACCACTCGGCCATGAAACGGAAGCTGGGCTCATAGCAGGCCAGTATCTCTATCTCGTAGTCCTTGGCATAGAGATGCTGGCGGGCTGCGGCATACTTCCAGGCCGGGTTCTCCGGAGACTGGAGGGAGAGAGCCTTGAACTCCTCTATAGCGGCGTCTATGACCCGGCGTACATCAATGCCTGCAACTGCCATAGGCAGCAGACCCACGGCGGACAGCACACTGAAGCGGCCGCCGACGTCGTCGGGCACCACGAAGGTCTCCCAGCCCCGGGCGTCGGCCAGGGATTTAAGCACGCCCTTGTGGGCGTCAGTAGTGGCAAAGATATGCTCGTCGGCCTTGTCGCCGTATTTCTTTTCCAGCAGCTCCCGGAAGATACGGAAAGACACGGCCGGCTCCAGAGTGGTGCCGGACTTGGAGATGACGTTCACGTCGAAATCCATGTCTCCAAGCCTGTCAAGAGTGTCGCAGAGGGTGTCGGCAGAGAGCATGTTGCCCACAAAAAATATCTGGGGATCGTCCTTGCCGGGCAGGGGCTTTAAAAGTTCTATAGCGCCCCGGGCTCCCAGGTAGGAGCCGCCTATGCCAACGACCACCAGGGCCTTGGAGCGGCTGCGTATCTTCTCGGCGGTGGCGATTATCTCCTCCAGCTCCGTCTCCTTGATGCGCTGGGGCAGCTCCATCCAGCCGGTGAACTCGCTGCCCAGGCCGGTCTTTTCAATAAGCTTCTTATGGGCAAGCCCTGCAAGGGCATAATCCGGGCCGGCACTGGTAAAGAATTGGGCAGCGCCGGACAAATCAACTTTTACCATTTTTCCTCGTTTCCTCCTATGTACCTTGTATTTTTTGCTATTGTATCACTGATTTTATTATATACTTTTTCCCATATATTTCAACAGAAACTTAGCCTTTCACAGGGCAAAAAGGCTGCCGCCCAGGCGTTTGAACAGGCCGAAGAAACCTACGCGTTCCACGTCCTCTCCTGCACAGACCGGCACCTCTGCTACGGTCTCTCCGCCCAGGGTGACGGTAAGGGTTCCCAGTTCATCCCCCTTTGCTACCGGTGCCTGGACACTGCTTTTAAGTTTCAGCTCATATTCCGGTGTCTGTCCCTTGCCCTCCACCAGAGCATAGGGCTCAGCGCCGTATTCCAGGCTCACTCTGTCCGTTTTTCCCAACTCCACCTTCAGCTGCGGCAGCGGCTCCTCCATGGTCAGCGGGCACAGGGAATAGTTGGCAAACCCTACATCCAGCAGAGTCTGGGCGTCCTTGTTGCGGCTGTCACTGCTCTCTCCGCCCAGGACGACGGCAATATATTCCACCCCATCCCGCTCCGCCGTGGCGGACAGACAGTATTTTGAGGTGGATGTGTAGCCGGTCTTCAGCCCGGTACAGCCGGAATACCAGTGCACCAGCTTGTTGGTGTTGCTCAGCTCAAATTCCCCGCCCCGTATGCTGTCCATCCAGATGGTGGTAAAGTCCTTTATCATGTCATGCTTTATAAGTTCCCTGGACATCAGCGCCACATCATAGGCGGTGGTGTAGTGGTCCCCGTCGTCAAAGAGGCCGCTGCAGCTGGTGAAGTGGGTATCCTTCATGCCCAGCTCCTTAGCCCGGCGGTTCATCCTGTCCACAAAGAGACTCTCGCTGCCGCTGATGTGCTCGGCCATGGCCACAGCACAGTCGTTGGCAGAGACCACGGCAATGCATTTGAGCATGTCGCTGACGCTCATCTGCTCCCCCACCTCCAGATACACGCAGCTGCCTCCGAAAGAGGCGGCCCGCTCGCTGGCTGTTACAGTGTCATCCAGGCTGAGCTTTCCGCTCTCTATGTCCTCAACAATCAGCAGCATCGTCATTATCTTGGTAACACTGGCGGGGAAACGCCGCTCATAGGCATTCTTTTCATAGATGAGCTGCCCCGTCTCCTTCTCCATTAGCACTGCCGACGGCGCCTCGATAGCTACATCGGCATCTTTCAGATAGCCCTCCCCATAAGCGCTGGTGCAAAACAGAGATGCAAATATGATTACAAAACAGAATATACGTTTCATAGTCCCCTCCCGAAGGAATATCTTGTTTGAGACTATGAGTTACAAAACGGTTCTATGAGTTGGTTTACATGATTATGAATATTTCGACACTTTTTTCACTTTTATTCAAAATGCCGCAGCGTCCCGGATTCCCACAATCAAAGGAGTTTTTAACATTTCCAACAGAGTTTTCAACAAGCTGTTATGAATGTTTGCTTTTCAACACGGCCATTTAGTTTACATAATCACATTACATTGTTTGTAACAGTTTTGCCAAAAAAAGTACACAAAATTAACAAGTTAGTCATTGACGGCAAAGTGGACTAATAGTAATATAAAAATGTTGGAGTTTTAACTCCGTATATTACAGGAGGACTATTTATGAGGAGACCTTTCAGATGGGACAAAATGTATCTCTACTGGGGCATCACTGCCTTCTGCGTGATTGCCGCGGCCATTTTGTTCTACATGGCTCTGAGGTTTCTGCCCTTCCTGGGTTCTGCCCTGTCCACGCTTTTGGGCATCCTCAGCCCCTTTATATGGGGCATGGTGATATGCTACCTGCTGGCACCTTTCATGCGCATGGTGGAGAAAAAGCTCTTCACTCCTCTTGCACAAAAGCTATATAAAAAAAGCAAGAAGAGCGACGGGTCACGCTTTGCCCGCAGTATGTCGGTGCTGCTCAGCGAGTTGGTTCTGCTGGCAATACTCACTGCCCTGGTCTTTCTCATCATACCCCAGATATACAGCAGCTTACAGACCATTGTGGCCAGCAGCTCCATGTACATAGATACTGCCAGCCGCTGGTTGCAGCAGCTGCTGGAGGACTTTCCGGAGATTGAGCATTATGCCTCCCAGCTTCTGGGCGAGGTGAACACCAGTCTTATGAACTGGATACAGCAGACCGTATTGCCGGAACTGGGCAGCCTCATCTCCAATGTCACCTCCGGAGTGTATTACGTGCTGCTGGGCATATATAACCTGGTCATCGGCATAATCGTCTCGGTGTATGTGCTGAGCAATCTGGAGCAATTCGGAGCCAGCGCCAAGCGGATACTCTATTCCATTTTCTCCGTGGAGATGTCCAAGAAGATTATGGAGGGTCTGGACTTTACCGACCGCACCTTTATGGGCTTTATAAACGGCAAGCTGCTGGACTCCGCCATCATCGGACTTATCTGCTACATCGTCTGTGCCATACTCCAGATGCCCTACGCTCTGCTGGTCAGCGTTATCGTGGGTGTCACCAACGTCATTCCCTTCTTCGGCCCCTTTATAGGTGCCGTGCCTTCCGCACTGATTATTTTGCTGGTAGACCCGTTCAAGTGCCTTATCTTTGTAATCTTCATCATTATTCTCCAGCAGCTGGACGGAAACGTCATCGGTCCCAAAATTCTGGGAAACTCCGTGGGCATCAACGGTTTCTGGGTCATGTTCTCCATTATCATAGGCGCAGGCTTCTTCGGTTTCTGGGGCATGCTTTTAGGCGTGCCGGTGTTTGTGGTCATCTACGCCGCCGTCAACAGCAGTGTTACCCGTAAACTTAAAAGAAGCGACCTCCCATGGGAGGCCGCCGATTACAGGGATTTGGATTATATCGACCCGGTCACCTATCAGCCGGTCAGGAAAAACCGGGAAGATCAGACATGAGCCAGATTTGATCTGGCTTCTTTCAGAGTCTGGCACAGGGCATATATGTCCTCTTCCGTATTGAAACGGGAAAGGCCGATGCGAATGGCACCGTCAATGACCCTTGGCTCCAGACCCATGGCTTCCAGAACATGGCTCCGCCCGCCCTTTTTGCAGGCGGAGCTTTTTGATACATATATCTCTCTGGCTTCCATATAGTTCATCAGCACCTCGCTGCGCCAGCCGGGCAGAGATATGCTGAGTATATGGGGCGCCCCGCCCCCTATTACCCTGAGCTCAGGGAGATCCCGGCTCAGCTCCTCCACGGCCAGCTGCCGGAGATAGGCCATACGCTCCGTATTCTCCTTAAAGCCCGCCTTTGCCACAGCGCAGGCAGCGCCGAAGGCGGCTATCTGGGACATTGCTTCGGTACCGGCCCGGCGTCCGGACTCCTGGGAACCGCCCAGGATATAGGGCTTGAGCTTTATGCCGTTTTTGATGTATAATGCCCCTATGCCTTTGGGGGCATGTATCTTGTGTCCGCTTATGCTTATCATATCGGCTCCCAGTGATTTGGCCGTGAAGGGCAGTTTCATGAAGGCCTGCACAGCATCGGTGTGTAACAGTGCCTGGGAGGCCGCTTTTTTCATGGCCTTGGCTATGGCGGCAATATCCGTCACCGCCCCGGTCTCGTTGTTAACCAGCATCAGCGACACCAATATGGTGTCGCTCCTCAGAGCCTCCAGCACCGACTCCACAGAGATGGCCCCGGTGCTGTCGGGCCGCAGCCGGGTCACTTCAAAGCCCCGGCGCTCCAGCTCCTCCAGAGATTTGAGTACGGCATCATGCTCCACCATAGAGCTTATCACATGCTTTCCCCGGCGGTGCATCAGCTCCGCCCCATTGAGTATGGCCCAGTTGTCACTCTCGGAGCCGCAGGATGTAAAGACCAGTTCCTGCACCGTGCATCCCAGAGCGTCCGCCACCTGTCTGCGGCTTTTATCCAGCAGTTGCTTTGCCTCCCGGCCTTTGGTATGGGTTGAGCTGGGATTACCATAGGTTTCGGTCATTGCTTTCAAAGCCGCCTCCGCCGCCTCCGGGCAGACCCTTGTGGTGGCTGAATTATCCAGATAATGTTCCATTTTTACACACTCCAATGTTTTTCTTCAGGAGATCATTATGAAATACATTATATCCACTCTTGGCTGTAAGGTCAACCAATATGAGGCTCAGGCCATGGACGCCATGCTCAAGCAGCATGGTCACAGCCCCGCGGCACCCGGTGAGCAGGCCGACGCCATAATCGTGAATACCTGCGCCGTTACTGCCGAAAGCGGCCGAAAATCCCGCCAGGCCATCCGACACCTCAAAGAGGAAAATCCCGCAGCGGTGCTGGCCGTCTGCGGCTGCTACTCCCAGATAAGCGCGGAGGATGTGGCGCAGCTTGGTGCGGATGTCATATTCGGTGCCTCAGAGCGGACGAAGCTGGTGGAGGCCGTGGAGCAGGCTGTGGAAAAGGGTCTGGGCTGCCGCTATATAGATCAGCCCTTTAAGCGCCGTGACTTTGAACGGCTGCCCTCTGGGGCGGTGCCCGGCCGCACCAGGGCGATGCTGAAGATTCAGGACGGCTGCGTCAATTTCTGTTCTTACTGTATCATCCCCTATACACGGGGCAGACTCCGGAGTCTGCCAGTAGAAGAGGCAGTGGAGGAAATAAGGAAGCTTCAGGCCCAGGGCTACCGCGAGGTGGTGCTCACGGGCATAGAGGTAGCCTCCTACGGTCTGGATCTGCCGGGCCGCCCCGGTCTTGCGGACGTGGTGTGCGCTGTGGCGGAGGCCGCCCCGGAGATGCGCATACGTCTCAGCTCCCTGGAGCCGACGGTGGTTACGGAGGACTTCTGCCGCCGTCTCGCAGCCACGGGACGGCTATGCCGCCATTTTCATCTGTCCCTTCAATCCGGCTGTGACAGGACTTTGAAGGCCATGAACCGCAAGTATGACACCGCCGCCTTTTACCGCTCTGTGGAACTGCTGAGAGAATATTTCCCCGGCTGCGCCCTCACCTGTGACCTGATAACAGGCTTTCCCGGTGAGACGGAGCAGGACCACCTTGAAACTCTGGACTTTATACGTAAGTGCGCCTTTGAGGGCATGCACATCTTTCCCTACTCCCGCCGTCCCGGTACCCCGGCAGACAGCATGCCCGGCCAGTTGGAAAACGCCGTAAAGTCCCGCCGGGCCCACGAAGCCCAGGAGATAGCCAAGCAGATGCATCTGGACTTTCTCCGCTCCTGTGTAGGGAGCCGCCTGCCGGTGCTCTTTGAGACTAAGGAGGATGGACTCTGGACCGGCCACAGCGACAGCTATGTACTGGTTTCCGCCGCGGGAGAGGCTCTCCGGGGCCAGATCCGCCCGGTTTTGATATCCGAAGTGCGGGGAGAGCAGCTTTTTGGGCACTTGGACGGTTGACGAAATAACGGCTATAGAGTATTATATCTTAGAATTAACAAGCAATAGGAGATGACATTGTGGCCAGAGAAAACATTTTTAACTTCTCAGCAGGTCCTTCCGTGATGCCGCTTCCTGCGCTGGAGCGCGCCAGGAATGAGCTCCTGGATTACGAGGGCAGCGGCATATCTGTAATGGAGATGAGCCACAGAAGTAAGCTTTTTCAGGATATATTCGATCGTACCAAGCTCAGCCTTAAAGAGCTGATGCAGGTTCCCGACAGTCATGACATTCTTTTTCTTCAGGGCGGAGCTACCCTGCAGTTTGCCGCCATACCCATGAACCTCATAGAGGGCGGCTGTGCCGACTATGCAGTTACCGGCAACTTCTCAAAAAAGGCTGCCGCAGAGGCAGAGAAATACGGGAAGGTGAACATCGCCTGCGATAGTTCTGCTACCGGCCATGACCGCATTCCAACCCAAGATGAGCTCAAGTGTACTGAAGGTGCAAAATATTTCTATTACTGCGGCAACAATACCGTCTACGGTACCGAGTGGCAGTATGTGCCAAGCACCTCCGCCCCTCTGGTATGCGACATGTCCTCAGATATTCTGTCCTATCCGGTGGACGTATCCCGCTTCGGCATCATATACGCCGGTGCTCAGAAGAACATGGCCCCCGCCGGCCTCACCGTGGTGATTGTAGATAAGTCCCTTCTGGGCCGGGAACTGGCCATTACCCCCCAGGTGATGAGCTACAAGGTTCTGTCAGAGCATGACTCCATGCTGAACACTCCCCCCTGCTGGTGCATATATATGCTGGGGCTGACTTTGGACTGGATCAAGTCTCAGGGCGGCGTGGCAGCTATGGATTCCATGCGCCGGGAGAGGGCTGCTCTCCTCTACGATTTTCTTGACAACAGCCGTCTGTTCAAAGCCCACGCCCTGCCAGGTTCCCGCAGCTTTATGAACGTTACCTTCTCTACCGGAGACAAGGAACTGGACGCCGAGTTTATAAGCGGCGCCTCCGCCCAGGGTCTGCTGAACATCAAGGGCCACAAAGTGGCCGGAGGCATGAGAGCCTCAATTTATAATGCCATGCCTATTGAAGGCGTGCATAAGCTGCTAAATTATATGAAGGAGTTTGAGCTCAGCCATGTTTAATATACGTACCATGAACGCCATTTCCCCCTCCGGCATCGAAGTTCTGGAGCAGAAGGGCTGCACCGTTGGCCCCGATGTGGAGGATGCCCAGGCCCTGCTTATTCGCAGCGCCGACCTCCATTCCTCCCCTCTGCCCGAGAGCCTGCTGGCCATAGGCAGAGCCGGCGCAGGCACCAACAATATTCCCGTTGACGACTGCACCGAAAAAGGCATCGTGGTATTCAACAGCCCCGGCGCCAACGCCGAGGCCGTGAAGGAGCAGGAGATCTGCACTATGGTCATGGCCTCCCGGGATGTGCTGGGCAGCATAGACTTTGTTAAATCCATTGCCGACAGGGGAGACGAAATACCCGTTCTGGTGGAGAAGGGCAAGTCCAACTTTGCCGGGCCCGAGCTGTTGGGCAAGTCCCTGGGTGTCATCGGCCTGGGCGCCACCGGCGCTCTGGTGGCCAACGCCGCCCTGGACCTGGGCATGACCGTATACGGCTTTGACCCCTTCATGTCTGTGAACGCCGCCTGGCGCCTGTCCAGAGACGTTATCCATGCCGACAGCATAGACGATATTTTCTCCAACAGTGATTACATCAGTCTCAATGTTCCCTACACCGAGAGCACACACCACCTTCTCAACGCCGAGGCCTTCCAGAAAATGCGTCAGGGCGTGAGGATAATCAACGAGAGCCGGGCTGAGGTGGTAGACGATGAGGCCATGACGGAGGCTCTCAAGTCCGGCAAGGTGGGTAAGTATGTCACCGACTTCCCCAATAAAGTCATTCTGCAGGCCCCCAATGTCATTGCCATGCCCCATCTGGGCGCCTGCACCCCCGAAAGTGAAGACCGTTGTGCCGTCATGGCTGCAAGGGAGCTCTATGACTACCTGCTCAACGGGAACATAAAGAACTCCGTTAACCTGCCAGACGTGTCCCTGTCCCGCATGGGCGTGTGCCGCCTGTGCGTCATCCACCACAACGTGCCCAAGATGATAAACCGCATCCTTGATCGTTTGGGCGCTGATGTGAACGTGGAGCATATGATAAACAAACCCCGTGACAGCTATGCCTACACCATGGTGGACCTGGGCAGCCCCATAGACGAGGCCACTGCTCAGAGTATCCGCTCCATGGAGCACGTGCTGAGAGTGCGTGTGATCTGAGCTCAGGTGGGATGCAGGACATATTTGAAAATGACAAAGGCGCAGCCTAAGCTGCGCCTTTGTGACTGCCCAAAAAGCCTCACAGAGTTTTTTCAACCCAGCGAAAAAATAAATTCAATCGTTTTCCGCGGCGGCGTGTACGTCGCGGAAAACACTTCTCACGGAACGAAGTGTCGAATTGTACGCCTTTGGCGTACAACCGAGGCATGAAGCGCAGTGTATCCCCTTTTGTGGAAGAAGGCTTTACCTTCTTCCACAAGCTACAAAGGCGCAGCCTAGGCTGCGCCTTTGTCATTTGCCTTAAGCGGTACGGCCCAATCCTGCATTATATTCTCCAGCCCCTTGTCATACTCCAGGATGACCCGCCAACTGTGCTCTTCACCTGGCAGCGTTCCCGCCGGGAAGTGCAGTTCCACAAAGTCTGAATAGAAAACCAGGTTCTCAGGCTCAAAGGCCTGTTCCATCTCCTGCCTCAACTGCTCATCCCGTATATCCGCTAAGTCCAGCAACCTTTCAGCCAGCTCCTCTCGGGGGCAGGAAAACAGCTCGCTGTTGTCCACATAGTCCCCGGTGCTCTTGTCAAAGGCGGCACAGGTACACCGCTCATAGAAATAGTTACCATCTATAGGCAGTGTGACGGCGGTGAGAAAATAGATAAGCCTTGGGCTGGAGGCGCTGGGAGATATTTCCTGGCCCAGGGAATACTCCGCAAAGCCCTCTCCCTCCGTTTCCAGCCAGGCCCTGTAGGCTCTCTCCAGCTGGTCCCGTTCATCATACAGCAGGCCCCGGCTCTGATAATATTCAAGGATCTTCTCTTGAGCCTCTGTTTCCAGGCCGTGGAAATTCTCTGTCCCGCCCACGGAGACATCCTCCGGCCCTATGGGGTTTTTGACCTTCAGCAGCGGTGTTCCGTCAGGCAGGGTATAGACTTTGCAGTTATAGTACTGCCATAAATTTGCGGCTGTATCCCAGTCAAGGCTCACCGTCTCCGAGCTGAGAATGCCGCATATCTCCAGGTGCTCAGCCGGGTAAATTCTCGTCTTTTCCCCGTTTTCGCCTTCCACAGTTCTGCCTGCCCTGTTATATTCCGCCCACACCGCCGTGTCTGCCAGTTTTCCCTCCCTGAAGCTGTTTTCATCCAGTCCCTCAATGAAGGAGAAAACATGGGTGTCCTCCGTCAGCTCCAGAGCGATCTGTTCACCCTTCTCCGTCTCCACGGTAAAGCTGGCCAGTCCCTCGCCATCCCGGACATCCATGGCGACGACCCTGCCGGTGACCTCCCCTGTCCCTCCGCACGCGGTCAGCAGGCAGGCACACAAAGTCAGCAGGAATATACAGATTTTTCTCATCATATAACCGGCAGCATCTCCTTTTCTGTTCCCCTTTTACAGCACACAAAACCAAAGGGCATCCGGCAAAAGTCGGATGCCCCGGTTTTCTTTCAGAATTTTGGGCTTAAGGCTGAGGATATCAGATCCTTCTATCCCTCACCTGGGCGTCGTAGTGCTTGTTCAGCAGAGGGCGGACCACATAATAGATGAGCTTGTTTTCCGCATTGGTCATATAGATGGCAAAAGTGACCACGAAAGCTATGAGTCCCGCCAGGGCCAGCTTGCCCAGAAGCTTCAAAACAAACTTAAGTACTTTTTTCATTTATCTTCCCGCCTTTCTCAGTAAGCTGCGGAGTCATCAAACTCCACGATGGTGGGATCAAGGGGCTGTTCATTAAGCACCACGGACATGTAGTTGTTTACGCATTTTCTCATCTCCTGACGGGAGACGGTGCGGCTGTCCTCCAGGTCGTGCTCTATAAATATGAAGTGGAATCCCAGATCCCTGGCCTGCTCCTCCAGCAGGGCGTGGACACCGTTCATGCCCTTGCAGGCCACATTGTCGTTGCACAGCACCATGTCGCAGTTGAAGTTCTTGGCCCACTCCCACACGGCGTTCACGTTGTCCCAGCCGCCAACGGCGTGATGGCGCATGACGCCCTTTTCCGAGAACAGGGCCAGATCCTTTATGGCCTGCTCCGGGTCGGTGGTGCTTATCATGTTGTGGCCCATAGTGGAGTCCATATTCAGCACTATATTGATGCCCCAGCAGTTTTGTATCCAGGTGGGGAAGTCGGTATAGTACACGGCGGAGGGGCCCCACAGGAAGGCCCTGTGCCGGGTCTTGCCGGAGAAGGGCTGGTACTTTTCCTCATAGGCCTTGCGCATGATGGCAATGACCTTCCGGTCGGTCTTGGTGAAGTAGTCCTCCTGGCCGTTTACGGAGGCCCAGGAATACAGGCGGTACAGGGTCTCGGCAATGCCCACCAGGGCGGAATAGGGAGTCTTGAAATAGTCCCACTTCTCCAGCTCTATGGTGTTCTGCTCATTCATATGTTTTGCCCGCTCAAAGAGGGCATTCCAGTCGTACTTCACGCCGTATTCCTTCTCTATGAAGGCTATGGCGTTTTTCAGTTCCTGGGTGGAATAGGGATGGGCCCCCGGCTCGTTATGTATCATGGCCATCGTGACAGGCTGGTAAGGCAGGTTCACACGGCGGCGCTGGAACATGGAGGTGGCCTCAGAGGCGTTGCAGGGCATATTGGTGGACAAGAAGCCCTTGCCGAAGATGGGGAATGCGTCGTCTATGGTGACGCCGGTCTCGGCAGCGCAGCGGGAACACACGTCCGCAGGCAGTCCGTAAGACTCGGCCACGTCAATATAATAGGGCTCGATGTGCTGGTCGATATCGCAGATTATAAACTCCGGCAGGGTCTGGAGAGGAACAGGTATCAGGTCTTTGAAACCCGCCATGAACAGGGGGGGCAGCACCTCGTCCATGGGCACCATTCTGTCGGTGAGGGGGCCGCCGCCAAAGCGCCGGTCGTTGGCCAGCACCAGGGCTATCTTCTTGGTGAGGCTCTGTACTATGGCATGCATGTTCATATGGGCAATGCGCAGCTCGTAGCCTCTGTAGCCCTCGAAGAGCCGGTCAATGAACATGAAAGTTCCAAGATAGGAGCCCATCCAGCGGTACTCCCAAAAGCCTTTCAGGCAGGCCATAGGTGCCGAGCCAACCATCATGCCCATGCTCAGGAGATTATTCAGCCACTGGGTATAGTCGTAGAAGGTATCCTTTACGCCTCTCCACTCTCTGTATTTGGCCACGCCGGTTTTGTCATAGTATCTGGAGCGAAGGCCGCCTGTGCCGTGTTCTGACTGCCAAATGGGATCAAAGCGCTCCAGCTTTTTGTCAACGGCTTTTATCAGTTTATCGGTCAGTTTCATATCACTTGCCTCCCTGAATACTCTTGATTTCCAGAGATTCTATAAACGCCTGGAAGCGTGTACGAAGCTGCCCCACTGCCCCCAGGGCATATTCCTTTTCTATGGTGCAGCAGGGGATATGCAGCTCATTGGTGAAGATATGGTTTGCCAGGACCTTCTCATAGCTCCAGAATTCGCAGAACTTCATGTTCTCGTAGATAACACCATCGGCTCTGAAGTTCTCCACCAACTTCCTAACCTCATTGTGACGCTGGTCTATCTTGTCCCCGTCCATGAACCTGGCGCACTGATTCCACTGGAGATAATGGCGGCAGATGGCGTCGAAGGCGCTCTCACCGGGAAGTACCTCTATCTGCTCTCTGCCGGGGAAGCTGCCGAAGCAATATCTGTCTGCTACCACCATGGCGCCGCAGCTTTCTATAAGCTTGGTAAAATCCGGGTCGTCTATCTCCGAACCCACCAGAGCCACTCTGGCCCGGAAGGGGAACTTGGGCTCCGGCTCTCTGGTCTTCAGCTCTTCCAGAGTCTCTTCCAGATACGGCTTTATAAGGTAGTGGGGACAGACCTGGCTCACCAGCTGGATGACATGGAACTCATAACCTGTGATAGGGGGATTTTCCAGCTTGCGAAGATCCCCCATCTCGGTGATGAGACGGGATATCTCGTTATGGTCCTCTATGGCTTTGAGCATGGCCTCCTCGGACACGTCCACCCCCAGCTCATCTCTGAGCTTGTCTACCACCTTCAGCTGAAGCTGGGCCTTGTAGTAATTCAGATTGTTCTCGTCCCCCTTCATGGGAGGGTCGATAATGGTGGAAAAGAACTTCTCATTCTTCACAGGATGGATGAGTACGAAGTGCTCCTCCATACGCTCCATGGCCGCACAGCCTTCGGCGCCGAACAGTGCCTCCAGGTAATTGTAGCCGCCCTCGATTGCCCTCTCCAGGATGGAGCGCACATAGGGGCAGTTCCTGGTGGTCATGTAATAGCTGGCGATATCGGTGGAGACGCAGCGGGGAGCCCTTAAACGGCTGGAAAAACACCCCGGCAGGTTCAGCAGAGTCTCGGGTATGTAGTAGCAATTGTATCCCAGCGCGTGTTTACCCTCCGCAACAGCCTTGGTGACCAGCTCGTTGTGTGCGTCCTGAAGCAGATTCTCAAAATAAATAAGATGCTTTAGGTCTTTCAAGCGTTACACCTCTCTTGTAAATTCTAGTTTCCCTGTGCAAGGTGCACAGACGGCTCCTTGCATTATGATAAAATGTTAGCACATTATTCTCCCTGCGTCAAGGAACTATCGACCAAATGGTCAAAAAAGCTGCCGCTGTATCTGTTTTGTAAATTTTGTTGAATATTACCCCTCAATTCTGCTTGCACCTTTCGGCCAAACATGGTAATCTAATAGTGATTAAACAGCAGTACGTGAATATTCTGCAAAAAATAAAGGAGCGTGATCATCATGGTCAGTTTAATCATGGGACTGAAAGGTTCCGGAAAGACTAAAAAGCTGGTGGACATGGTACGTCAGGCTGTCAACGCTTGCCACGGCGACGTGGTCTGCATCGAGAAGGAGCGCAAGCTCACTTACGACATCCCCTATCAGGCCCGCCTTATAGATGCCGGCACCTATGATATCGGCAGTTATGAGTTTCTCAAGGGACTTATCTGCGGCATTCACGCCGGCAACTACGACATTACCCATTTCTTTATTGATAATTTCTACAAGATGGTTGGGGACAAGTCCCCTGAGGCTCTGTGCAAGTTTATCGCCTGGCTGGACAACTTTGCCACCACTGAGAATATAGACTTTGTCATCAGCATCTCCGTTGATCCGGAGACTGTGCCTGAGGAGCTTAAAAAGTACATCATCTGATTTACATATATTCACTGCACAAAACACCGGGGAGAACCTGCATGGCAGGTTCTCCCCGGTGTTTTTCTTTTATTCGATTTCCCTGTACATGGCCGGGGCATCGGCTTTGGAGACTGTTTCGCTCACCTGAGTGACCTCTACCTTCAAAGTACGTTGGCCAAAGCTTATCTCCAAAATATCTCCCGGCTTCACCTGGTAGCTGGCCTTGACCTGGCGGCCGTTGACGCTGACCCGCTCGCCGTCGCAGGCCTCGTTTGCTACGCTGCGGCGCTTGATGAGCCGGGACACCTTCAGGTATTTATCAAGTCTCATAGCTTACCTCCCTTGTGAATTCACGGATACTATATATAAAAACGGCCGTCTGTACGACGACCGTTTATCTGTCACAAATTACTTTGCAACTGCATCCTTGAGAGCCTTGCCGGCCTTGAAGCCAGGAACACGGCTGGCAGGAATCTGTATCTCTTCCTTGGTCTTGGGGTTGCGGCCTATACGGGCGCCACGCTCTTTGGTTTCGAAAGCGCCGAAGCCAACCAGCTGCACCTTGTCTCCGGCTACCAGAGCCTCAGTGATGGCGTCAAAAGCGGCGTTGACAGCCTTCTCGCTGTCCTTCTTGGAAATGCCGGCCTTTTCAGCCACGGCTGCAACCAGATCTGCCTTATTCATAGTTAAAAACCTCCTGAATGTATTGTGCGGCCATTACCGCATTTATGATGAGTCTGCCCGGAAATCCGGCAGAATACTCATTATTTTTATGGCCTCCCAAAAGGCAACGCATAGAATCTACCATATTTCCGGCTGTTAATCAAGTATTATTTGTATAAATTCAGATTTTTTTATCGCATATGCAGTATTTTTGCGACTTTTGCTCCACCTGGAATAAGGCTCATATCCTCTTTTGTGATGACCCTCATGGCTATCACACTGACGGCATAAACCACCACTGCAACTGCAATGGCCAGTGCCATGGACAGCAGCATACCGAAATAACTCCCGGTACCTATGAAGCGCCCGGCCAGGCCGTATATGGCCCAGGCAGAGGCCCCCATCAGCAGGCTGGCCCCAAGGGGGCCGGCAAACACTCTCAGGGCTCTGGGCTTCTCCCTGAGTGTCACGCACATGAACACGAAATCCAGCGCAGCCATGAAGAAATAGCTAACCAGGGTACCCACCGGAGCGCCGTAGATATTGATGGGACGCTGGGCCACCAGAAACCAGTTGACGATGATCTTGATTAGCCCGCCGCTTATCAGGGTGACCATGGTCAGCTTCTCCTTGCCGGAGGCCTGAAGAATTGCATTTTCCATCAGCACAAGGCACACGAAAAAGGAGGCAACTCCCATTATGCTTAGAAGGCCGGGACCGGCCTCGTTACTGTTTGGATAGAGTATATTCATGATAGGGTAGCTGAGCACGGCCAGGCCCACACCCATGGGCAGGGCTATGGCGGCGGAAATACGCATGGAATCCTCAGCGGTCTTCATGGCCTCGCCCCTGTTTCCACGGGCTATGGCTCCGGAGATAGCCGGGACTATGGCTATTGTGAGAGGCGTTATAAAGGCTGCAGGGAGATTGAACAGTGTCTGGGCTTTGCCGTAGACACCATAAAGCACCTTGGCCTCCAGGTATGAAAAGCCGGCGGCAGTCTGGAGCCGGTTCATGCAGAGCTTGGAGTCCACGGAGTTGAGCAGGGCCATAATGCAGGCGCCGAAGGCAATGGGTATTCCTATAGTGAGGATCTTCCTCACTATAGTCAGGGCATCGTCCACCTCATCGTCATCCTCGGAAATATCGTTGGGAGCGCGGCCGCCTGTATAGGGAGCGGATAGTACATCGTAATTGCGCCGCTTGTAGATTATCATATATCCCAGGGAGACCACTGAACCTATGGAGACACCAAAGATGGCTCCCGCTGAAGCGGCAGGTTTCCCCAGCCCCATATTCATGATAACTGCCGCCAGAATGAGCCCGGATATGACCTTGAACAGCACCTCCAGCACTTCATCCACCGTAGTGGGCAGCATATTGCCGTTGCCCTGGCAATAGCCTCTATAGGCGGACACAAGGCACACCAGCAGGATGGAGGGAGCCATGGCCCTTATGCTGGGGGCAGCGTCCGGGTTTTCCAGGTAGTTGTCTGCCAGCCAGTTGGGGAACAGGTAGAGTATAAGGGCAAAGACTGTGCCTATGACGAAGAAAGTCAGCAGCGCCACCCTGAAGGTCTTCTCCTCCTGCTTGGCCCGGCCGTTGGCATCTGCCTCCGCCACCAGACGGGACAAGGCCACGGGCAGGCCCGCTGTTGCCAGGGTAAAGAACACATAATAGATGTTGTAGGCACTGGTGAACATGGAGAAGCCTTCATCCCCCAGGATGTTGCCCAGAGGAATTTTATAAATGAAGCCCAGTATCTTCATTATCACCACGCCCACGGCCAATATAGCCGCACCGTGCATATAGTTCTGACCTTTGACTTTTGACATTGCAGTCCTCCTGGGAAAAGATTGCGCCGTTGAGAGGGGCCGCCGACCCGGCCGGCGGCCCCTCCCGGCTGATGTTACCGTATATTAGCATCTGCCGGCGCAGAAATCAAGGGAAGGGACTCAGTCCTGAATACCCAAGATGTGCCTTGCCACATGCACGCCGCTGGCGGAGGCATGAGACAGGGAGTGAGTAACGCCGGAGCAATCCCCGATCACAAAGAGGCCGGGGCTGCTGGTTTCCAGGTTGTTGTCTATTTCCACTTCCATGTTGTAGAACTTGACTTCAACGCCGTAGAGCAGGGTATCGTCATTTGCAGTACCCGGGGCTATCTTGTCCAGGGCATAGATCATCTCAATGATACCGTCCAGGATACGCTTGGGGATGACCAGACTAAGGTCACCGGGAGTGGCAGAGAGGGTGGGTGTGACAAAGCTCTCCTCTATGCGCCGCACGGTGCTGCGCCGTCCCCTCACCAGGTCGCCGAAACGCTGGACCATAACACCGCCGCCCAGCATGTTGGACAGGCGGGCTATGCTCTCGCCGTAGCCGTTGGAGTCCTTGAAGGGTTCGGACAGATGCTTGGATACCAGCAGGGCAAAGTTGGTGTTATCGGTGTGTTTGCTCTTGTCCTCATAGCTGTGGCCGTTGACGGTGACGATGCCGTTGGTGTTCTCGTTGACCACTACCCCGTGGGGGTTCATGCAGAAGGTGCGCACCAGGTCTTCAAACTTCTCGGTGCGGTAGACTATTTTGCTCTCATAGAGCTCATCGGTGAGGTGGGAGAACACCTCTGCGGGCAGCTCCACACGCACGCCTATATCCACCCGGTTGGATCTGGTGGGGATATCCAGGCTCTCGCATACGCTCTCCATCCATTTGCTGCCGCTGCGGCCCACGGAGATCACGCAGCGGTCGCAGCTGTAGCTCTCGGTGCCCACATGGACTATATAGCCCTCCTCCGTCTTTTCAACGCCGGTGACGGCGGAATTAAAATGGAACTCCACCTTATCCTTCAATTCATTATATATGTTTTCCAGCACAATATAATTTATGTCGGTACCCAGATGCCTCACCTGGGCGTCCAGCAGATGCAGTCCGTTCTCCAGGCAGGTGCGCTTTATTTTTGTGTTGGCGGTGGAATAGAGCTTGGTGCCCTCGCCGCCGTGATCCAGGTTTATCTTGTCCACATAGCGCATCAGGTCTATGGCCCGCTGCTTGCCTACATACTCATAGAGAGTGCCGCCAAACTGGTTGGTGATGTTGTACTTGCCGTCGGAGAAGGCGCCCGCTCCGCCGAAGCCGCTCATTATAGCGCAGGTGGGGCATTTCACACAGGACTTTATCTTCTTCCCGTCAATGGGGCATTTCCTCTTGTCCAGGGGCTTGCCCAGTTCAAATACCGCTACCTTCAATCCACGGTCGGCCTTGGCCAGCTCATAGGCGGTGAATATACCTCCCGGGCCCGCGCCTACGATTATTACGTCATAATGAGTCATTTTTCGTACATCCTTTCTTTGTTCTGCTTTACTGAAAAATATTTATTTTTAAAGAACTATAAATAACAAAGCGAATATCCTGCGTGGGAGCCGGTGGCCGGGGAACGGCATGTCCCCCTCAGGTGGGGAAATTTCCGGCAAAAAACAAGGCCGCTCAGCCTGGGGCCGTCCCTTTTTGGGACAGCCATCCGGCCAGCAGCCAAATGTATCCTTATACAGACTAACACTTTCTAAAGGCAATGTCAAGTTAATGAACTGTAAACTCAGGCGGCGGACGCCTGCAGGCGCCCGCCGCCGCGGGGATAAGTACATGTTCAGTCCTGCTGCTCAGCCGCGTAGAGATTCAGCCTTCCTTGGGCATCGTCTATGGCCAGGTCAATGTCATAATCTCCATACAGGCAGGGTTCCAGGCAGCGGAAAAGTATCTCCCTGCGCCGGGCAGCATCATAATTTCGGATATGTCCCTTTTCCAGAAGGGCGTTCACAATCTCCCCCGTCCGGCTGTCTGCACAGGAATCCAGCAGGCTTTGAAAGGCCCGGGCATTGCTGGGATAGAAGCCCTTGGCCTCATAGAACTTCAGCTGGGTGCCGGGCAGCAGCAGCGTTCTGAGAAAGCCCCAGGCGCTTTCCGGATCCTTACAGGTTTCGGGAATCATGAAGCAGGTTCCGTAGGCCGTCATCAGACGGATAAAGTTATCTCCGCCGTCGCTGCCGTCAAAGAACCGGTAGGGCTGCTGTGACTCTTCCAACTCGATAAGTCCTAACAGCGTTGGTCCGGTGGTTTGCAATACCTGGGACAGATCCTCCTCTGTCAGAGTCTCCAGCGCCACTTCCTCTGCCGGTCTGGTACGGCAGAGCTCCACCATCTCCCGTATCCGGCTGTGGTCCAGGATGTATTCACCGCTTTCCGCCTGATAAGCGTCTGCCAGCAGCCCGTCGGCGCAAAGCTCGAACAGGTACTCCCGGGTCACGGCGCTGTCAAATAAAAGTCCCTCATAGCCCAGGCTGTCCAGATAGCTTTGACAGTCTGCAAGGCGCAGTGGGCTTGGTCCTTCAGCCAGAGGGTCCAGAGCCGTAGGGACGGTAATGGCAAAGCTGTTCCATATCTGCCGCAATTCCCCGTCCGTCTCCAGACCGCTGAGGATCTGGGGCAGAAAGTCCTCCCGGCTCAGCTCCTCATCCCGGTCAAGGAATTGATACAGGTCCATAAATGTGTCGCTGGGAGCCATGGTATCGCAGCCGGTCACCAGAATATCCAGCTTGCCCCCGGCGGCAAGCTCCGTCAGCAGCTTTGACAGGCTGGCCTCATCCCGACCGCAGTCTATAGCTTCCACCCGGTATTCGGGATTGTATTGGCTGAGAAGCAGCGACAGATCTTCCGTTACATATTCAGACAGGCCATAAAAGCCCAGGCGAGTCAGCGGCCGATCCTCCGTGCGCCGGGACAGTGTCATCTGCTTCAGCTCCCCGGAATCCTTAGCCGCCGCAAGGAAAACATTCTCCTCCAGCTGGCAGATGTAGCGGTAATCCTGCCCGTAGCTGCCGGTGAGGGGATACCATTCGAAAAGCATTTCCCGGCTATAGTCCGGGTTTACGCGATAAAGCCCCGACTCAGTGCTCACCAGCGCCTGGCCGGCAAGGCTCTGGATATAGGCCGCAGGTGCGCCTATATCTCCAAGCTCCGCCAGGGGTTCAGGGGAAGTGCTCTCCGACCTCAGGGCGTTCAGCGTGGTACGGCCGGTTTCCGGGTCTCTGAGCCATATTACCGGCTCCCCCTCCAGCAGCAGAAGGGGATAAAACTCCTCCTGTTCCTGATCCAGGGCCGTGATAAGCTCACCCTCCGCCGAATACAGGCGCAGGTGATGAGCGTCCCGGAGGCAGAGGCTACCGTCCTCCAGCGCCAGTATGCTCAAGGGGATTTCATCTTCCCCATATTCAAGGTCGAGACTTTCAACAAGGCCGCCCTCCCCACTGTAGACCAGTACCCGGCAGGAGAGGGCCGTGTTTCCATCCTCCGGGATTCCCAGCAGAACGTACAGCCTGTCTGCATCGCAGCTCAAGCCCAGCAGCTGCGTACCCTCAGGGCAGTCCGGCAGTTCCAGCAGCTCAGCTTCCCCCAGCTCCACGCCGCCATCTCCCTGGCCGTAGTCCATCCGGGCCAGGGCCGGAGCCTCATTCCTCACTCCTCCGACAAAAACACTGTTTCCCGTGGCGGCAAGGCCTTTAATACTGGCATTCAGCCCCAGTGGGAAGCTGCTGTCTGTATGGGCGGTGAGATAAGTCTCAGGTGCAGCGGAAGCCTCCACCGGCTCCGCTCCGGTCTGGTGACTCCGGCCGGATCCCCACAGGGGCAAAAGCATCGCCGCTGTCAGCAGTATTGCAGCCGGTTTCATTAATCGACGTTTCCTCTTTGGCTTATTTGTACCCAGGCCGGATAAAGCCAACGGGATTGATAGCTGGCGTATGAAAGGGAAATGCACTTTACGTTTCAATTCATGTCACCTCTTCTGCTGACCTCGCATGGTCGGGGAAAAACCAGAGAATATCAACGCTTACCTACTTTGGAAGGCTCCAACTTGTTTTCCTGTTAAATTCAGTTTCTTAAAAAGGCAAGCTATGTCTCAATCATTGTTGCATAACCCGTCTCATGTTTTACTCCTTAAGGTTTATCCCAATCATCCGGGCACCTGCATCTGCCGGATAGCAAGACCGCTTTATCATTGCCGCAATTGCAGGGCTTGTCTCGAACTTGTACCTTTCTGACTTTTTTGCACTTCTTATTTTCATTTTATCATACATTAATTCTTTTCCAAGCCATTTATTAGAAAAAAATAAAAACACCAGTATGCAGATTTTCTTCCCGTGCAAAAGCAGAGAGCTTTTAGGTTTTTAAATGTCAATACCTTCAGAATATAAAGGCAATCATCTTCCCATTCATTTTTTGTGCAGCCTTCTTTGTTACACGGTGAACATACCGGCAAAAAATAAAGCCGCTCAGCTCAGGGCCATTCCTCTCGGGAACAGCCATCCGGCGAAGCAGCCAATCATATTCTTATTAGAACCAACACATTCAAAGTACAGTGTGAAATTAATAAACTGCGCATATATCTATCTTTTATTGATATTTGTCCAGCGCCGCTTTTGTACTTTTGATTATCTCGGTTATTATCTTCAACTGCTTTTCAGAGCAGCCGTCAAGTATCTCCTTCACCTGCTCATATCCGGCGCTGCGCCCCTGGCGGCTCTGGCCGGATAGGAGTTCATTCACGCTCACATCCAAAGCTGCCGCCAGATCCACCAGCACGGGCAGGCTAAGCTTTGTGCTGCCGTTTTCTATATGGCTCATGTGTGTGGTAGAGATCCAGACTTTTTCCGCCAGCTGTTCCTGGGAAAGCTTTCTTTCCCTCCGGAATGCCCGTATCCGCTGCCCGATATCATAATAATCCACAGTTATCACCGCCCATATAATTCAAATATACTTGAATTATATGGGCAATTATGTTATCTTAAAATAAACTGTATAGGCAATTATGCCTGTGTAGTTAAAATTTACTGTCTGTTAAAGAGCAGTTAAAGGAGCGGAAACATGAATAAATACTTGCGCCTGCTGTTTGATAGGGAGTTCAGGTTCAGCGTCCTGACTGCCAGGGGTTTTTACAAAAGCATGTCCGACGAAGAGCTTTGCCGGCGCAAATATCGATTTTCTTATGGCGAAGATCTTGATTTGGCCCACCCCAAAGGCTTCAGTGAAAAGCTGATGTGGCTCAAACTCCATGACCGTCGGCCCCTGTATACCACTCTTGTGGACAAGTACGCTGTGCGTCAATACATATCAGAGAAAGTAGGCGAAAAATATCTCATCCCTCTTTTGGGCGGCCCTTGGGAAAGCTTTGGTGATATAGATTTTGATTCTCTGCCCAGGCAGTTTGTATTAAAGTGTACCCATGACAGCGGCAGCGTCATAGTGTGCCGGGATAAGAGCAACTTTGATATTGACGATGCCCGACGGCGTATTAGCCGGCGTCTAAAGCGGAACTATTACTGCGGCAACCGGGAATGGCCATATAAAGATGTGCCGCCCAGAATCATCGCCGAAGAATATTTGTGCCAACCGGAGGTCATCAGTTGCGGCTCTCAGGAGGAAAATACTGTTACACCCGCACAGCTCCAGCGCAAATTTGGACTTTTAGACTACCGCTTCATGTGCTTCAACGGCAGAGTGCGGGCCCTGTTTTTGAATATAGGGGTTATAGACGGGAAAGGACATTCCACTGAAAACTGCTACAGCAATATTTATGATAGGAATTTCAGGCTCCTGCCTGTAAGGGAGACAGACCCCAACTATCCTGTACCAATACAGAAACCGGAGAATTTTGAAACCATGGTCAGTTTGGCCGAGGAGCTGTCTCAAGGCTTTCCTTTTCTCAGAGTGGATCTATACAACATTTCGGGTAAGATAAAGTTTGGAGAACTCACTTTTTATCACAACAGCGCCTTGGCAAACATTTTTGATCCTCCCGAGTGGGATGAGATATTTGGCAGCTGGATAGAGCTCCCCGGTTCCGCAGACACCGACGCTGATGCTCCGGAGGATAAGGCAGGCGAAATTGAAAAAGCTCCCGCCCTGTAGGGCGGGAGTTTCTCTTATTTTGACTTTTCCTCAGACTGTCTGCAAAAGTCTCAGGCCTTGCGGACGGAGTCGATGTGACGGGTCAGATCCAGCATCTTGCAGGAGAAGCCCCACTCGTTGTCGTACCAAGCCATGAGCTTGACGAAGTTGTCGTTCAGGGACAGGCCGGCCTTGGCGTCGAAGATGGAGGTGTGAGCATCGGTACGGAAGTCGGAGGAGACAACCTCGTCGTCCACATACTCGATAACACCCTTCATCTCACCCTCGGAAGCAGCCTTGACGGCGGCGCAGATCTCATCATAGGTAGCACCCTTGGCCAGACGGCAGGTCAGGTCAACGATGGAGACATCGCCGGCGGGGATACGCATGGAGGTACCGGTGAGCTTGCCCTTCAGTTCGGGGATAACCTTGCCGACAGCCTTGGCAGCGCCGGTGGAGGTGGGGATAATGTTGTTGTAAACGCTGCGGCCCAGGCGCCAGTTCTTCTTGGAGAAGCCGTCAACCACGGACTGAGTAGCGGTGGAAGCGTGAACGGTGGTCATGAGGCCCTCGACGATACCGAAGTTGTCGTTAATGACCTTGGCAAGAGGAGCCAGGCAGTTGGTGGTGCAGGAAGCGTTGGAGACGAACTGCATATCGGCAGTGTACTTGTCCAGGTTGACGCCGCAGACGAACATGGGGGTGTCATCCTTTGCAGGGCCGGACATGACGACGACCTTTGCGCCGGCGTCGATATGGGGCTGAGCAGCTTCCTTGGTGAGGAACTTGCCGGTGCACTCCAGAACGTACTCTACGCCCAGTTCACCCCAGGGGAGAAGGGAAGGATCACGGGAATCCAGAACCTTGGCGGTCTTGCCGTCTACGGTAAGGGTCATAGCCTCATCATCGAAGGCAACAGTGCCGTCGAATCTGCCATGAACGGTGTCATACTTAACGGCGTAAGCCAGCTGGCCGGCGGTCTTGCCGGGAGCGTTGATGGCGACGACCTCGATGTCATCGGACTTGATGGCAGATCTGAAAGCCAGGGAACCGATACGGCCGAAGCCATTGATGCCAACTTTGATCATAGTTAATATCCTCCATTTTAATGAAATACAATATATACATAGACTTCCCGCCGAGGCAGGAAATAAATGCCTTGTTTAGCGTTTAAATAATAACATATAATATTCGCAAAAATCAATACATTTACTATGTATTATGTCCAAAAATGTGCTGAATTTTTGCCGTTTTTCAATCATTTTTGTCCCGCGCTATTGTGTAATTTGTCTACTTCTGATAAAATAGGCGCAGCCCGGGCTCCTCAGTTTCCGTTGCCGCAGGGAAAACCGGGGCCCATTTATTCTTGCGGCAGAATGGAGAATGCCATAATGCACGACCTTTCCACCGATATTCTGGCTTTGTCCGGGGAAGCCGCCCTGCTGATTCGACGCAACCTGGTGTATTTTGCCAATTCCGCAGCCTGCCGGATACTGGGCGACTGCTTGGGGAAGTCGCTGAGGGAGCTGTTTGGCCCCAGTGTTTCCGAGACCCAGGCTCCCGCTTTCATTGTGGATCTCAGCATAGCCGGACGCCATTATGCCGTACGCGTAAGCCGTTTTGAGGACGGGCAGCTGATTTTCCTGCGCGAATGCAGCGCATCTCCCCTTCTGCTTAACGACGCTCTCATCTTTTCTATGAGAAACAGTCTTATGAACTACAGCCTCTCGGCAGAAATGCTTCGTGCCCGGGCTGAAGATCTCCATGATGAACAGCTGCTCAGTACCCTGCGCTCCATCACTCACAGCTACTACAGGATGATGCGTGTACTCACCAACGCCTCCACGGTGCTGGCTATCACTCAGGGCTCCGTCATTTTCTCTCCGGAGGAACTGGATATCGCGGCGCTGGCCGCCGGGCTGGTGGAGACGGCCGGAATGCTCTGCCCACAGGTAGAACTGCGGCTATTGTGCGAGCAGGTACACCCCATTGCTGCCGACCGGCAGCTGGTAGAACTCATTATTCTTAACCTCATATCCAATTGTCTGGTCCATGCCAGGGGCTGTACCCGGGTGAGCCTCAGCCTTATGGAGAGCCGTGACAGTCTGATTCTCTCTGTGGACGACGATGGCTGCGGTATTCCTCCGGAACAGCTGGGCAGCGTATTTGACCGCTACTGCCACGGCTTTGATATGGGCAGCATGCTTTACGGGGCCGGACTTGGTCTTACGGTGGCCCGCTCCGCCGCCCATCTTCACGGAGGTACTCTGCTGCTGGAGAGCCGCCAGGGCAAAGGCACCACGGTGCGGGTGTCCCTGAGCCGCCATCTCAGCTGTCCGGGGCTTCGCAGTCCCCATGAAAGCTGGGAGAGCAATATACACAGCATACTCACCGCCCTGTCCGACTGTCTGCCGGACAGCTGCTATACCGAAAAGTATATGGACTAAAGGCCCGTTTAAATAATGAAAGCTCCACGGTTTCCCGTGGAGCTTTTTACATATCCAATGAGGTAAACCTGTCAGGGCAGGTTCAGTCTGTGTTTCAGCATCAGTCTGGTGGGGATGTACAGGACGGCGGCATGGATAAGCAGATAAACGAGAAGCATGAGCATGCCCACATGTACGCTTCCCGCATTGCTCAGTCCGGAGAGGGGTGCGTCCAGAACATGTATGGAATCTATGGAAGCCAGCAGATAAACCCACATTGGCTGGATAACAGACAGCACTACGCTTATGACAAAGAAGAACACCACGGACAAGAACACCTTGTGGTTGGAAAAGCTGTAGCCTATGGCCATGGCGCAATAGAACTGCAAACAGGTAACACAGCAGGTGACAAAGCACAGGGCGAGAATTTCCAGAAAATATCCCACAATATGCAGCACGCCGAAATCAACCAGTTCCTTCCATAGCTGTCCCATAGCAAAGCTAAAGTCCGCCCAGTTGACTTCTATTTTATCCACATTGCACATCAGCATGAGGGCAACGGCCAGCATGCACACCAGCCAGGTGACCACAAACCACACTGCGGAGACAATGAGCTTTGCAAATATGTGAGTATCCACGCTCACCGGCAGGGTGAACATCAGGTAACCCTCATCCCCCAGCAGGTTCTTTCTGAAGCGCTCTATGCACACAACCAGGGCCATGACCAGTACGGCTATGATCCCCACAACAAAGAGGAAGATCACTATTCCGAATATAACGGTAAACCATCCGTAATCCTGTTGGGAATCCATGGCTCTGGTGGACAGGCCCGCCAGCACCGAAAGGCCCAGGCACACCAGAATAAAGGGGAGCATAGTGCGCCCGCTGGCTTTAAACTCGTGCTTTATAAGTTTGCCTAGCATTTGAATACCTCCCTGAAATACTCGTCAACGCTCTTACCGTACTGCTGGCGGATATCATCCACCGAGGCCTGGAGCATTATTCTGCCCCGGTTTATAAACAGGACCTCGTCCAAGGTCTTTTCCACATCGCTTATAAGATGGGTGGAGATAATCACCACCGCCTCCGGATCGTAGTTTCTTATAATGGTGTCCAGGATGTAGTCACGGGTGGCCGGATCAACCCCGCCTATGGGTTCATCCAGCAGGTACAGCTTGGCTTTGCGGCTCATAACCATGATGAGCTGCACCTTCTCTCTGGTACCCTTGGACATCTGTCTGAGCTTCTGCTTTTTGTCCAGACCAAGGCGCTGGAGCATATCCTCCGCCCGCTGGCGGTCAAAGTCCTTATAAAAATCCTGGAAGAAGTCCATCAGCTGCAGGGCATTCATCCACAGGGGCATGCAGGTTTTGTCAGGCAGGTAGCTGACCACCGCCTTGCTCTCTACCCCGGGGTGGTTGCCGCATATGAGCACCTCGCCCTCACTGGGCGTAAGCAGTCCATTGGCCAGCTTTATCAGCGTGGTCTTGCCGCTGCCGTTGGGGCCCAGCAGACCCACCACTCTGCCGGGGGCTATGCTGATGTTCACGTCCTCCAGCGCCTGGGTGGAGCCGAAGTTCTTGCTCAGGCCCTTGCATTCAAAGGTCGCCGTCATTGTTTATCCTCCTCTTTTCCGCCTCTTATGAGGCTTATGATATCCTCTCCGGTATATCCCAGCTTCTCCATGTTCTCCATAAAGCCGCGGATATACTCCTGGGCCATAGCCCTTTTTGCCTCCATAATTACCTCCATGTCTTCAGTCACGAAACGTCCGTTGCTGCGCTGGGAGAAAACCAGTCCCTCCCGCTCCAGCTCCTGAAAAGCCCGCTGCATTGTGTTGGGATTTACCTTTGCCTCCGATGCCAGGTCACGCACAGTGCTCAGCTTTTCTCCGGGCGGAAGCTGCCCGGACACAATGCTCAGCTTTATCTTATCCACCAGCTGGGTATATATGGGCATGTCGTTGTTGAACGTCCAGTCCATGTCACGCCTCCTTTGTGTTATTGTATTAAGTGATTAGTACAATAACACACGTTTATCTATTTGTCAATAGGCGCTAGAAATTTTTTCGCCGCAAAAAAAATAATTTCAATCGTTTTCTGCGGCGACGTGCGCGTCGCGGGAAACGCTTATGCGCTTCTGCCGAATCAAACCCAAAGCAAGCGTATTTGATTCGGCAGAAGAATCTGCAACGAAATGTATGAGAAGCGGCTGCTGCCCCTATGGGCTGATGCCGCTGCGAAGGATATGGAGTTTGCAGTGACGCAGCGAAGCGCTATCTTTTTTGTCAAAAAAGGCTATGCCTTCTTTGACAAGCTTAAAGGCCGACTGCTTTTGCAGCCGGCCTTTAATATCTGTATGGGCTTTCCTCAGTCGGAGCAGTGCTCGCAGCTCTGGACCTTGAATTTCTCTGGATCGTAGGCTATGCCATGCTTATCGTAGTAATCCTTTACTGCGGCCTGCACAGCCTCCTCGGCCAACACGGAGCAGTGGATCTTGTGGGCGGGCAATCCATCCAGAGCCTCCACCACTGCCTGGTTGGACAGCTTCAGGGCATCCTCCACGGGCTTGCCCTTTATGAGCTCAGTCGCCATGGAGCTGGTGGCTATGGCGCTGCCGCAGCCGAAGGTGTTGAACTTGCAGTCGGTAATAATGCCGTCCTTCACCTTTATATACATACGCATTATATCGCCGCACTTGGCGTTGCCCACTTCGCCTATGCCGTCGGCGTCATCCATCTTGCCCACATTCCTGGGGTGCTGGAAATGATCCATAACCTTATCGCTGTAAAGTGCCATTATATTTTCCTCCTGTTACAGTACGTGATGTTTATTTCTATATTGTTATATCAGATGGGGCTTCTCGCCCTTCTCCAGCTCGTCCCAGACCGGGGACATATTTCTTAAATACTCCACCACCTGGGGCACCACCTTGCAGATGTGGTCTATCTCCTCCATGGTGTTGTATTCACCTATGGACAGACGCAGGGAGCCATGGGCCACCTCGTGGGGCAGGCCCAGAGCCAGCAGCACGTGGCTGGGGTCCAGGGAGCCGGAGGTGCAGGCGCTGCCGGAAGAAGCGCATATGCCGTTGGCATCCAGCATCAGCAGCAGGCTTTCGCCCTCTATGCCCTCAAAGCACATGTTCACGGTGCCGGGAACATGGCGCTCCAGGCTGCCGTTTATCTTGCTGTGGGGAATCTTGGACAGCTCGGCAAACAGCTTGTCCCTCATGGCGATCATCTTCTTGCTGTCGGCTTCCATATTGTCCACCGACTCCTTCAGAGCCGCCGCCATTGCCACAATGCCCGCCACGTTCTCGGTGCCGGCCCGCTTGCCACGCTCCTGGGCGCCGCCTTCTATAAGATTAAAGAGAGGGATATTCTTGCGTACATAGAGAGCGCCCACACCCTTTGGGGCATGGAACTTGTGTCCGGAGATGGACAGCATGTCTATATTCATCTTCTCCACGTCAATGGGCATATGACCGGCCGCCTGGACTGCGTCGCAGTGGAAGGGGATGCCCTTCTCACGGCACAGAGCGCCGATCTCCGCCACAGGCTGAACGGTGCCGATCTCGTTGTTTGCAAACATGATGGTCACCAGGCAGGTATCCTCCCTGATGGCGTTCTTCAGATCTTCAATGCGCACCACACCGTCCTCATGGACATCCAGCAGAGTGACCTCAAAGCCCTCTTTCTCCAGGCGCTTGAGGCTGTGCAGCACTGCATGGTGCTCAAACTTGGTGGATATCAGATGCTTCTTGCCCTTGCGTGCTCCAACACGGGCAGCGGACATGATTGCCTGGTTATCGGCCTCGCTGCCGCCGGAGGTAAAGTATATCTCCTTGGGGCTGGCCGCGCCCAGGCACTCAGCCACGGTGGCCCTGGCCTGAGCCAACGCCTCGGCGGCTCTCTGGGCAAAGGCATAAAGGCTGGAGGGATTGCCGTAATCCTCGGTAAGATAAGGCATCATGGCATTCAGAGCGGTCTTGCTGACGCTGGTAGTAGCTGCATTATCAGCATATACGAACATAATATTTATATCTCCATTTCCTATTATTCTACTGGGAATTATACCACAGCGCTTTTATTTGTCAATGGGCTTTTTCCACTTTTCCCCGGTAAGCAGATCTTGCAGGCTAACATCGTCCAGATAGCTGTTGGTGATGTCATCCAGTTCCTTCCACATTGGGGCCGTCATGCACACTCCCGCCAATTCGCAGCAGACTCCGCCGGACTTGATGCAGGACACCGGAGCCAGATTATCCTCCATGCAGCGGAGTATCTCCCCAACGGTGTAATCCTCCGGTGGCCGGGTCAGCTTGTAGCCCCCTTCCTTACCTCTGGTACTGCTCAGAAGTTCCGCCTTTTTAAGCTGTCCCACAATCATCTCCAGGTATTTCATGGAATATCCCTGACGGTCGGCAATTGTTTTAAGGGAGATAAAGCCCTCGTCCCGGTGCTGGGCAAGGTCCAGCATCACCTGTAAAGCGTAGCGCCCCTTGCTGGTTATATTCAAGAACTCGCCTCCTTCCTGGCGAAGGTTATTTCCTACTGCTTTAATATACCATAAGTTTTCTAGGAATTAAAGTCCTTTTTTCAACAAAACTCTTTGTTAGAGGTTTTTGGCTGTGCAGAATTTGCACAGTAAAAGGGAATTTTTCTCTTGCTTTATCTCGCTAATGTGTTATTATACTACCGTGATAAAACCCGTATGGAGGATTTAAAAATGAAAAAGATTATTGCACTGCTGCTTGCCCTTTCCATGGTATTCGCCCTCTGCGCCTGCGGAGGTTCCGAAGCTCCCGCCGCCGATACCGCCGATGACGCCGCCGAGGATGCCGCTGCCGAGAGCGACCTGGCCTATGTCCAGGGCAAGGGCAGCCTTATCGTGGGCATCACCGATTTTGCCCCAATGGACTACAAGGATGCCAACGGCGAATGGATAGGCTTTGACGCCGATATGGCCAAGGCCTTTGCCGAGAGCCTGGGCGTTTCAGTGGAGTTCATCGAGATCGACTGGGACAACAAGATCCTGGAACTGGACTCCAAGAGCATTGACGCCGTATGGAACGGCATGACCCTTACCGACGAGGTGCTCAACTCCATGGAGTGCTCCAAGCCCTACTGCAAAAATGCCCAGGTGGTAGTTGTCAAGTCCGAAGTGGCTGACCAGTACCAGGATGTGGAGAGCCTCAGCGAGCTGGCCTTTGCCGTGGAAGCCGGTTCCGCCGGTGAATCCGCCGTGAAGGATCTGGGCCTTGAGGATTACACCGCCGTGCCCACCCAGGCCGACGCCCTGATGAACGTAGCCGCCGGCACCGCCGATGCCTGCGTCATCGACCTGCTCATGGCCGGCGCCATGATAGGCGAGGGCACCAGCTACGACCAGCTCACTTACACTGTATTCCTCACTGAGGAGAATTACGGCGTAGGCTTCCGCAAGGGCAGTGACCTGGCCGCCGCTTTCAACGAGTTTTACGCCGCCGCCTTTGCCGAGGGTACCGTGGAAGAGATAGCCACTGTCTACGGTGTGCAGGAATCCATAGTTGCAGAATAAGGAAAGTTACTGTATAATAAAACAGCTTGCTAAATCGCTAAGCAGAGGGAGCCTTGCTCCCTCTGCTTACGGACTGTTTTCCCCATCTTATCTTGCGTCTACTATACATATAAAGCGAGGTTTGTCATGTTCCAGACCGTTGTAATGAGCCTCAATGAGGGTTTCGTTAAATCCCTGGAGATTTTTATACTCACCCTGCTGGGGGCCATACCCCTGGGGCTTATCATGTCTTTTGGCTCCATGAGCGGCTTCAAGCCCCTTAAAGGCCTGGTGCGCACCATAGTGTGGATATTCCGGGGCTCACCCCTTATGATACAGCTGCTGCTGATATATTATGCCCCCGGCATGCTGGGCTACAACATCTGGGGTACCGGCTCCTCCGGCCGCTTTGCTGCGGCTATGGCCGCCTTTATTCTCAACTATGCCTGCTATTTCTCCGAGATTTTCAGGGGCGGCATAGAGAGTATTCCACGCGGCCAGAAAGAAGCGGGCCAGGTTCTGGGCATGACCGGAACCCAGATCTTCTTCAAGGTCACCCTGCTTCAAGTGATAAAGCGCATCGTTCCCCCCATGGGCAACGAGATCATCACTCTGGTGAAGGACACCTCCCTGGTTCGGGTCATCTCCGTGTATGAGGTGATGTGGAACGGTCAGGCCTTCATAAAGTCCTCCGGCCTCATCTGGCCTCTGTTCTTCACCGCCGTCTACTATCTGGCATTCAACGGCCTGCTGACCATACTCTTCGGCTGGCTGGAGAAGAAGCTGGACTATTTCAAGGTTTAAAGGGGGCTGCTCCATGGCTTTGCTTGAAGTTACCGATCTCCACAAGAATTTTGATCAGCTCCAGGTGCTCAAGGGCATCAGCTTCTCCCTGGACAAGGGCCAGACTCTCTCCATTATAGGCCCTTCCGGCGGCGGCAAGACCACACTGCTCCGCTGCCTCAACTTTCTGGAAATGCCCAGTGATGGCCGCATAACCATAAACGATGACGAAGGCTGCCACATTCTCTTTGACGGCAGCGCCGGCAAGGAGCTGAAGGCTGCCCAGATACGGCAGAATCGCCTCCACTTCGGTCTGGTGTTTCAGAGCTTTAATCTCTTCCCCCAGTATACCGCTTTGCAGAATGTGTCTCTGGCCCCCAGACTCCAGGCAAAGTCCAGGCCTGAATACCGGCAGGACAGGAAGGAACTGCTCCAGTCGATAGATGAGCGCAGTGTGGATCTCCTGCGCCGGGTAGGTCTGGGAGACAAGCTGGACTATTACCCCCATCAGCTCTCCGGCGGACAGCAGCAGCGGGTAGCCATAGCCCGGGCCCTGGCCCTTACTCCGGATGTGCTGTTTTTCGATGAGCCAACCTCCGCTCTGGACCCGGAGCTCACCGGGGAAGTGCTGAACGTGATACGGCAGTTGGCCCAGGAGAACATGACCATGGTGGTGGTCACCCACGAGATGGGTTTTGCCCAGGCTGTTTCCGACCAGGTGCTGTTCATCGATGGTGGCGTAATAGTGGAGCAGGGTCCCCCCTCACAGGTGTTGGGTGCTCCGATGGAGGAGCGCACCCGTCAGTTTCTCCGGGGTTTTGGAAAAGGCTGACTCATTCAAAATAACAAAGAATATTTTATATGTATATGCCCGGACTTTTGTCCGGGCATATACGGTTCAGGCTATAAAATATCCCGGCACCGACAGAGCATAACCTCTGCCGGACACCGGGGTGTTTTCCTTTTCAGTTACCGCCTATGCGGGTTATGATGTATTCCTCCACCTGATTCACATCCATATCCAGAGCCGTAGCCAGTTCCCCATGGAGCATATCCCTGGCCCGCTTCATTATGGCCTCGGCCCGGCTGCTCTTGGTTTTGCGCTGGGACATACGGTCATTGAGACCCTTGACAATGCTCACCAGAGCCTCACAGGTGTGCTGCTTGAACAGCTCCTTATAAAAGGCATCAACATGGTTAAAACGATTATCCCGGCAAATGGCCGGCTCTATTCCCGGAATGCTGTCGATAAAAGCCTCCGCTGCTTCCCGGCTCATAACCGGACGCATAAAGGCCTTGGAATCCACCGGGGTGAAGTAGGTCCCGCTTCCTATAAGGGGGCTGAGATAGTAGTACAGTTTGCCGTCCCCCGCCTCCAGGGGGGCGATTTTTTCCACAGTACACACTCCGTTTTCTCCGTATATTATTTTTTCTCCTATCTCATACATTCTAAAATAACCCCTATACTAATACTCTTATCTATATATTACAACAATCTGAGAGAAATTTCCAACATTATTTTCAGTTTATTAAAGATTTTTTGCTGTATTCTGTTAACATTATGCTTTAAACTAAGTCTTAGTTTGTTGTATCCGGCAAATTTTAATGTTATAATTATGTTTACTTATTTTTCTCAGAGGGACATATGAAGCTGTATTTCAAAGGACATGATTATAAATACGCTGCCGAGCAGATGCTGCTGACCATGTTTCCCCAGGAGCGGCCTGAGTACCCTCAGGACAGACAGCCGGGAGACAGGATGGAGCTGAGTCTCAGCTCCTCCCGGCGCTTTACCACTGCTGTCTGTTCACTGCACCTGGGCCCCCAGGTTTATCATGGCAGGGCCTCCGCCCATATACCTGAGGATTCCGGCGCTCTGGCCGCGGACCGGGTGCGCCAGCGTCTCATAAAAAACGCCATATATCGTGCGGCTCTGCGCAGCGGGGTAAAAAAGCCCGCCTGGGGCGCCCTGACAGGGGTACGTCCCGGCAAGCTTCTGGAGGGCATGCTTTCCTCCGGTATGAATGAGCAGCAGGCCCTGAGACAGTTCATCCGGGAATATGCCGTGAGCCCGGAGCGTGCCGCTCTGTGTCTGGACACCAGCCGGGAGACACTAAAGGCTGCCGCTTCCTTGGGGCCATTGGATATCTGCCTCTACGTAGGGGTACCCTTCTGCCCCACCCGCTGTGCCTATTGCAGCTTTGTGAGCCAGTCGGTGGAGAAGAGCATGAAGTTGATAGCGCCCTTCCACAAGGCCCTCCATCAGGAGCTTAAGGCCGTTGCACAGCAGGTAAAGGCTCTGGGGCTCAAGGTGGTATCCATATACATGGGCGGCGGTACCCCCACCACTTTCAGCGCCGGGCAGCTCCACGAACTCTGCTCCTGGCTGGAAGAGGAGTTCGACTTGTCCCATGTGCGGGAGTATACCGTGGAAGCGGGCAGACCCGACACCATCACCTTGGATAAGCTGCGGGTGCTGCGCAGTCACGGCGTGGACCGGCTGAGTGTGAACCCCCAGACCATGGATGACAAGGTGCTGGAGCTTATAGGCCGCAGGCACACGGCGGTGGACATACTTGAAGCCCTGGATATGGTGCGCTCTGTAGGCGGCTTCGCCGTGAACATGGACATGATCGCCGGGCTGCCGGGGGACAGCGCCGCCGGTTTTCAAAACAGTCTGGAGAAGGTGCTGGAGCTGGAGCCGGAGAACATCACGGTGCACACCCTCTCCTTAAAGAAAGGCTCCCGCATTACTCTGGAGGGCAGTCCCATTCCTCCGGCGGAGGAAGTTTCCTCCATGCTGGACTACGCCGGGGAACGGCTGAGAGGCCGGGGCTACAGCCCCTATTACCTCTACCGGCAGAAGTTCATGTCCGGAGGCTTTGAAAACCTGGGCTGGACAAAGCCCGGCTATGCGAATCTCTACAACATATGCATAATGGAAGAGCTGTGCAGCATCATAGCTCTGGGAGGAGGCGGCTCCACCAAGCTCATCCGTCCGGGTGAGGGCCGAAACATCCGGCTCATGGCGCCCAAGTATCCTCTGGAATACATTGAGAATATAGACAAGACCTGCGGAGATAAAATAAAGATAAGCGATTTTTACAGGGAATTTCTGTCCCAGGAGGTATAGGCATGGCATACCAGCTCAGCGATATCAACTTCAGAACCGTATCCGACCCCGCGGCCTTCATGGCCGAGAGCGACGAAGCCTACCGTCAGAAAGTGATGCGGGCCGCAGACATGATAACGGCCAACAGGAAAAACAGCCCCATCGTTCTGCTCTCCGGTCCCTCCGGCTCCGGAAAGACCACCACCTCCATGAAGATAGCTGAGGAGCTCAACCGCCGGGGCATAGGCACCCATTATGTGGCCATGGACGACTATTTCAAGACCATAGACGAAAATACGCCCCGAACTCCCGACGGTCAGTTGGACCTGGAGTCCCCTCTGTGCATGGACATGGAGCTTCTGAACCGGCACTTTGATATGCTCAGCCGAGGCGAGCGGGTGTTCATCCCCAAGTATGAGTTTTCCCGGCGCATGAGAGTCCAGGAGCCTTCCAAGTCCATAAAGCTGAAATCTGATGAGATAGTCATCTTTGAGGGCATCCATGCCCTGAACAGCATGATAACCGACGTGCATCCGGAGGCCTTCAAGCTGTACATTTCCGCCCGCAGCGACGTAGAGTTTGAAGGGCGCATTGTTTTCAAGCGCACATGGTTCCGCCTGGTGCGGCGCATGGTGCGTGACTACAATTTCCGTGGCTCTGATGCGGCGGAAACCATGAGCATGTGGGCAAACGTCCGCCGTGGTGAGAAACTGTATATCTCACCCTTCAAGGACAAGGCGGATTTTCAGTTCGATACCTCCACGCCCTACGAGCCTGCGGTATTCAACCGCACGGCAACCGAGCTTTTCAAGTCCGTGCCCGAGGGCATAGAACGTTTCGAGGAGCTTCGGGCAGTGCTGCCCGCCTTGCAGCTCTTTGGGGAGATAGACGAGAGTCTGGTGGCTCCTGACGCTCTCATCCGGGAATTCATAGGCGGAGGCATTTACGAATACTGAAAGGAGCAGACATGAAAGATTTCCTCAAAATCCTTGCTATGTGGATAGTCCTGATGTTCATTGGCCTGTTCCTTTTTGGAGACTTTCTCCTCTCCGGCAGGCATATCTATGGCGCCACACTGGTTTTCTCTTTTGTCCCGGCTATTATTACCTACATTTTTTACCGCCAGTCTGAAGAACTGGACCGGCTCCGGGAGCGGGTGAAAAAACTTGAAGAGCGGCTCTCCCCTGTCCCGGAGACTGAGGCAGGGCCCGGCTCCAATGTCGGGGAGCAGCCGGAGGTAAAGGCAGAAAAGCCCTGATTGGGTGGCAATATCTGGTTTGACAGTTTGGGTCTGTCGTGGTATTTTTATAGTGAATAAATATCTGTTTCGTGTCCGGCAGGGCGGTTACCTCCCAAACCGATAATGGGCCGAAACGGAGAAGAAAAGGAGCCACGGCTGCCATGTGCCACAGCCCGCAAAAATTTCCCCGGTCCCCTGGTGCAGCACCGGAATACATGAACTGACATAGGAAACGTCTTCCGTCCCGCCCCGGGGCGGAAGGGCGTTTCCTTTTGCATTTTTCGGCCACATGGAGGAGGCCGGTGCAAAAAATTTCCAGGCAAAGGAGAAGAAGCATGAAAAAGAAAGTGATTGCAGTAGCCCTGTATATTGCGCTGCTGATGACCTCGGTCTTCCCCGCCACGGCCCTGGCAGAAGGCGAGGCGGAAGGCGGCCCGGAGGCCCCGGACTGCATCTGCGCTACAAAATGCAGTGAAGGGAGCGTGGATCCCAATTGCCCCGTCTGCTCCGCAGAGGGTGCGGATCTCAGCGCCTGCAAGGGCCCGGAACCCCAGCCCATGAACGAGCAGGATGGCGGAGATACCACGTCTCCCAACGGTCAGGGGGACGGCCAGGGCAGCGGCAGCACACCAACGCCTGCACCCACGGTTCCCGTCTGCGCTTGCACCGTAAAGTGCTCTGAGGGTACAGGGAACCCCGACTGCCCGGTGTGCGGTGCGGCGAGTGCGGATTTGAGCGCCTGCGCAGGCAAGGCGGCGGAGAGCAGCGGAGATGAGAACGACGGCACACCCGCACCTGCCCCTTCTCCCGTATGTACCTGTACCGCGAAGTGCGCTGAGGGTGCGGTGAACAACCAGTGCCCGGTTTGTGCAGCCGACTGGAACAACTGCGCATTTACCGGAGAGACCGACAAGCCCGAGGGGGACAACAAGCCGGAGACCGTCACCGTTACGGGCTGGAGCTGGGTGGATGAGCAGGGCATACTGGCCGCCGACGGCAAGCTGTACCTGCCCTCTGCCGTAACAGCGGAGAGCCTGGAGGGGATAAAAGCGTCTCTGCCCCAGTACATCCAGGCTGGGGAGGAGAAGATAGCCCTCACCTGGACTTATGACGAGGCCACCGGCATCTTTACCGCCGCCCTGCCGGAGGGCTATGCCCTGGCGGAGGGGGCCAAGATCCTCACCGTGGAGACGGTGGACATGGGGGCCGATACTCTGGAAAATGAGCCCGTCAATTATATAGATGAAGATAAGCAGATACAAAACTGCTCTGACTATACTCTGGTCACCGCCGATGACACCGCCTGGAGTGACACCACCGGAGGCTGGTATGTGCTGAACAGCGATGTTGCCATAGGCAGCCGGGTCAAAGTCACCGGGAATGTGCATCTCATCCTGGCGGACGGCTGTAAGCTCACCGTCAACGGCGGCATCGAGGTGGCCCAGGACAACAGCCTCACTATATACGCCCAGAGCGGTGGCACCGGGGAACTCATCGCCTCCGCCACCGACGCTGAAAATGCAGGCATAGGCGGCCGTTTCAACCTCAGCTGCGGCACCGTCACTCTCAACGGCGGCATGGTGAAAGCCACCGGGGCAGGTCTGGGTGCAGGCATTGGCGGCAGCGGCTTCGGCGGTATCGGCGGAGATATCACTGTCAACGGCGGCATTGTAGAGGCCATCGGCGGCAGCAGCGGCGACGGCATCGGCGGTACCGGCGGAAACATCGCGGTCAATGACGGCCAGGTCACGGCCCGCACCGGCGGTAGCGGTGCAGGCATCGGGGGCAGCCGCGGAAACATCACTATCAGCGGCGGCACTGTTCAGGCTACCGGGAAAAACGGCGGTGCAGGCATCGGCGGGACTAGCGGTGCCGTAGCAACAGTCACCATTAAGGGCGGCATCGTCATTGCCACCGGAGAAAGCGGCGGTGACGGTATTGGCGGCACCGTCACCATTGAGGGAGGCAGCGTCACCGCCACTGCCACCAACGGCAACAGCATCGACGGCAGCGTCACAGTCCGGCCCGAGCGAAACTACTGCATAGCCGTACTGACTGGCTACAGCCAGGACAACGCAACGGCCGTAGAAGGCTCTCCTTTTAACGAAGAGACGGTAATTACGGATCTTGTCAGCAACGCCCGATATTTCAGCAGCCATATGGAATCAGCAAGTACAGCAGTTACAAGCATCAGCCTGGACGAGACGGAGCTGAAGCTCAAGGTGGGCGGCACTGCCACCCTCAATGCCACAGTGAACCCGGCGGATGCCTCCAACAAGGAACTCTCCTGGTCCAGCAGCGACCCCAACGTAGCCAGTGTTGACTCTGCCACCGGAGTAATCACCGCCCTCAAGGCGGGCACGGCCACTATCACTGCCGTTGCCACCGACGGCAGCAATGCGAAGGCCGAATGCAAGGTTACGGTTATTATCCCCGTCACTTCTGTGACCATGAGCCGCAGCAGCCTGCGCATCTACGAGGGAGGCAGCTACAGCCTCAGCGCTGCAGTGAGCCCAGACAATGCCACAGACAAGATCCTTTCCTGGTCCAGCAGTGACCCCAGCATAGCCAGTGTTGATAAGGACGGCAAGGTCACAGCCCATAAGGCGGGCACAGCCATCATTTATGCCGCCGCCACCGACGGCAGCGGTGTCAAGGCCGAATGCACCGTCACAGTGGACGTACCCGTCTCCTCCGTCACCATGAGCCGCACCAGCCTGCGCATCTACGAGGGCAGGGGCTACACCCTCAGCGCCACGGTAATGCCCGACAATGCTGCGGACAAGGGCATAGTCTGGAGCAGCAGCGACCCCAGCGTGGCCAGTGTTGACCAGGACGGCAGGGTGACAGCTCACAAACGCGGCGCCTGCATTATTTACGCCCAGGCCCAGGACGGCAGTGGCGTATACGGCTACTGTACGGTACAGGTGCTGCGCTGGTATCCCGGCGCTACACCGATAACCGGGGATAGCTCCAATCTGGGCCTCTGGATAGGAGTGCTGGCAGTTAGCGCAGTGGCAATAGGCGCCGCGGCCTTCATCCTGGTGAAAAAGCGGAAAAAGAAGTGAATAACCAGCATCAGTAAACAATTATGGTAAAAACTCCGCCGGGTTTCTCCGGCGGAGTTTTTGGATGATAATGGATAATTATATAGTAACTGAGCTGACTAAAAAATCCCGCAGGACAGAGCCTGCGGGATTTTTTGCTTATTTGGCGTATTACTTGAAGTTGTGGGCTTCCTGAAGCACCATTTCCTTGACCTTCAGCAGACGCACCTTGGTGGAGTTCTCGTTCTCCTCCAGCTTCATGGCGATATACTTGATGTTCTCCTCCAGTTCGGGGATCATCACGTACTCCAGAGCATTGACCCGGCGGCGGGTCTTCTCAATCTCCTCAGCCAGCAGCTGCATAGTCTTTTCCACCTGGGCCAGCTCCAACATATCCTGGAACACCTTGGCCATTTTCTCCAGCGCATCGTCCAGCTCGCCGGAGGTCTGGGCAAAGCCGTAGGGGTATATTTCGGAAGGGTCGTTGTTCTTGGTCTGGAAGCTGTAGAGCGGCACATTGACGCTCATGATGTTCTTGTACTTCAAGCCCAGCTCAACGCTCTGCCTGGGGTAGAGCAGCGCCTGCTCCAGCATCTCCGGGGACATGATGGCACTGGCCACCTGCAGGGACGCAAAGGCCCCGGTCAGTCCCTCTTCCACTCTGGTACGCAGCTGCTTGTTGAGCTTTACCACATCCATGAACTGGCGCATCAGCTCGTCCCGCTTGTCTTTCAGGAGCTTGTGGCCCCGGCGGGCGGTCTTCAGTCTGCCTTTGAGCTGTTTAAGCACCATTCTGGTGGGGGTTATCGCTTTACCTGCCAAAAAGCATCACCTCCGTTTAAAATAATTAGATGAGCACTTCTTGGACAAGTCTCACTTCTTGGGCATGTACTTCTCTATCATCTCGGGCTTTACACGCTTCAGCTCACGGCGGGGCAGGATGCTCAGCAGCTCCCAGCCCAGGTCCAGAGTCTCCTGGATGCTGCGGTTGGTGTTGTTGCCCTGGGATACGTAGCGCTTTTCAAACTCGTCGGCAAACTTGGCGAAGAGCTTGTCGTCCTCGGAGAGGGCGGCCTCGCCCAGTATGGTCATAAGCTCCTTGGCATCCTTGCCTCGGGAGTAGCCGGCAAAGAGCTGGTTCATGGTTCCGGCATGGTCCTCACGGGTCTTGCCTTCGCCGATGCCCTTGTCCTTCAGACGGCTCAGGGAGGGCAGCACGTCCACAGGGGGAACTATGCCCTTGCGGTGCAGCTCACGGCTGAGGATTATCTGACCCTCGGTGATGTAGCCGGTGAGGTCGGGGATGGGGTGGGTCTTGTCGTCCTCAGGCATGGTGAGGATGGGGATCATGGTGATGGAGCCCTTCTTGCCCTGGCGGCGGCCTGCACGCTCATACAGAGTGGCAAGGTCGGTATACAGGTAGCCGGGGTAGCCACGGCGGCCGGGAACTTCCTTCTTTGCGGCGGAGACCTCACGGAGGGCCTCGGCGTAGTTGGTTATGTCGGTGAGAATGACCAGCACCTGCATGTCTTTCTCAAAGGCCAGGTACTCGGCGGCGGTGAGGGCCACACGGGGTGTGGCTATACGCTCAACGGCGGGGTCGTTGGCCAGGTTGGAGAAGACCACGGTACGGTCGATAGCGCCGGTGCGGCGGAAGTCGTTGATGAAGTACTCGGACTCCTCGAAGGTGATACCGATAGCGGCAAACACCACGGCGAAGGTCTCGTTGTCGCCCAGCACCCTTGCCTGACGGGCTATCTGAGCGGCCAGGGCGGCATGGGGCAGACCGGAGCCGGAGAAGATGGGCAGCTTCTGTCCGCGAACCAGGGTGTTCAGGCCGTCAATGGTGGAGACACCGGTCTGGATGAACTCGGCGGGGTAGGCGCGGGCTGCCGGGTTCATAGGCAGGCCGTTTATATCCATGTGGGCCTCGGCCAGGATGTCCGGGCCGCCGTCTATGGGCTGGCCCATGCCGTTGAAAACACGGCCCAGCATATCCTCGGAGACGGCCAGCTGCTGGGGATGTCCCAGGAAGCGGGCCTTGGACTGGGCAAGGTTGATGCCCTGTGCGGACTCAAAGAGCTGAACGACGGCTCTGTCGCCCTCAACTTCCAGCACTTTGCAGCGGCGGACGCCCAGCTCGTCGTAGGTGACGCCTTCAACGTGCTCAACCACCATCAGCGGGCTGGCGATCTCCTTTATGGTCTTATACTCTTTTATCATGCTTCCTCACCTCCGGCAATCACTTTTGCGATCTCGTCCTTCATCTGTGCTTCGATTGCATCGTAGTCGGCAGCAAAGGTATCAGCATCGGCCATCTTGGCGCGGCCTATCTTCTCTCTGGCGTCAATGGCAAAGAGGCCGTTCATGTCGGCGCCCTTGTCCAGAGCTTCACGGCACAGCTCGTCGTACTTCAGGACGATATCCAGCAGTCTGAACTGCTTGGCGTAGGAGGAATAGGCGTCCTCATCCACGAAGGCGTTCTGCTGCAGGAAGTCCTCGCGGATCATCTTGGCAGTCTCCATGGTGAGACGGTCGGAGGCGGACAGGGCGTCCTGGCCAACCAGGCGGACGATCTCCTGCAGCTCGCTCTCCTCCTGAAGGATGTGCATGGCCTTGCTGCGGTTGGCCATATAGGCTTCGCCGAACTGCTCGGTGTACCAGCCTTCCAGGGAGTCCAGATACAGGGAGTAGGAAGTGAGCCAGTTGATGGCGGGGAAGTGGCGGGCGTAGGCCAGGCTGGAGTCCAGAGCCCAGAACACCTTGACTATACGCATGGTAGCCTGAGAGACAGGCTCGGAGATATCGCCGCCCGGAGGCGACACGGCGCCGATAGCGGTGACGGAACCCCGGCGCTCCTCGCTGCCCATGCACTCCACAACGCCGGCACGCTCATAGAACTGAGCCAGACGGGAGGCCAGGTAGGCGGGATAGCCTTCTTCGCCGGGCATCTCTTCCAGACGGCCGGACATCTCACGGAGGGCCTCGGCCCAGCGGGAGGTAGAGTCGGCCAGGACAGCCACGTCGTAGCCCATGTCACGGAAGTACTCGGCTATTGTGATTCCGGTGTAGATGGAGGCCTCGCGGGCTGCCACCGGCATGTCTGAGGTGTTTGCTATAAGCACGGTGCGCTTCATCAGAGGCTCGCCGTTGCGGGGGTCTTTTAGTTCGGGGAACTCCATAAGCACGTCGGTCATCTCGTTGCCGCGCTCGCCGCAGCCGATGTAGATGACTATGTCCACGTCGGACCACTTTGCCAGCTGGTGCTGCACCACGGTCTTGCCGGAACCGAAGGGTCCGGGGACTGCGGCGGTGCCGCCCTTTGCTATGGGGAACATGGTATCGATAATACGCTGTCCGGAGTTCATGGGACGGTTGGGGACATACTTTTTCTGGTAAGGTCTTGCGATACGCACGGGCCAGCGCTGGATCATGGTGAGCTTATGCTCCACGCCCTTGGCATCCCTTATCACAGCCACAATGTCTTCCACCACATGCTCGCCGCTCTCCACGCTCACCACTTCGCCGGAAAGGCCGTTGGGGACCATGATCTTGTGCAGGATGGCGCTGGTCTCCTGAACGGTACCCAGCACGTCGCCGGCAGAAACCTTGTCACCGGGCTTCGCCACAGGTACAAAGTCCCATTTCTTTTCCCGGTTCAGGGCGGGCACATCGATGCCTCTTGCAATGCAGTCGCCGGACAGGGCGCGCATCTCGGGCAGGGGGCGCTGTATACCGTCATAAATATTGTCCAGCATACCGGGGCCAAGCTCCACAGACATGGGCATGCCGGTGGTGACGACCTCGGCGCCGGGGCCAAGGCCTGAGGTCTCTTCATAGACCTGGATAGAAGCCTTGTCGCCGGTCATATTAAGGATCTCGCCTATCAGCCGCTGAGAGCCAACACGGACAACGTCGGAGACGTTGGCATCCGCCAGGCCCTCGGCCACGACAAGCGGTCCTGATACTTTAGTAATAGTTCCGCTCATGTAACTACCTACCTTTTCAGAGTTTGATGGGCGGCGGGTCTCAGTCGCCCAGAATGTTGGTGCCCACGGCACGCTCGACAGCCGCCTTCAGGGCCGACTGTCCCAGACCTATGGAGCCCTCCCTGCCGGGGATAAGAATAATCGCCGGGGTAGGGCTGTCTTTGAATTTATTGATCTCTGCGCTCAGCTCTGCTGCAAAGCCTTCTTCTATATAAATGATGGCATACTCTTCGCTGCCGCGGGTCAGGCTCTTGAGCACACGCCCGGCCTCCGCCGCATCTGCCGCCGGATAGGTCTCCAGACCCAGAGCCTTGAAGCCCATGACGGTGTCCCTGCCGCCGATAACTGCAATTTTAAGCATACATATCACGCAGCCTTTCCCGGATGACCTGGGGAGCTATACCCGCAAGCCTTCCCGTAAGAATCATTCTTATGGCAGTTATCTCGCCCTCAACGGCGGCCATATAGGCTATGACCGGTTCGCTGCCGTAGCTGATGAGCTTTGCGCCTCTGAGATAGGCGTTCACCGCATTGTCACAGGCCAGCTCAAAGGCTGTCATGCTGCCTCCGGAAAGGCATTCAGCTCCAAGAGCTCCGGCCTTTTCCAGCGGGGTATGGATATAGAGAGCGGCAAGGCTGTCCTTGTCACCTGCTGCCGCCAGGCGCTCCACACCCACGTTTCCGCCGGGCACCAACACTTCGGCCAGGAAGTCCTGATTCTTGCCCATGCGCAGGGTACGCACAAGGCTGCGCAGGTTGCTGCTGTCTATGAGCAACGCAGCATAGCCCTTGATGAAGGTGCTGTCCAGTCCCTCGGCCATGTGCTGCAGCTCGGCAAAGTAGGCCTTATCCAGCACAAAGTCAGCCAGCTGTGGGTTCCCGGTTCGGGCCAGGACGGTTTTGGCCTCATCCATGGACGCCGCCAGTTTTTCCGGCAGCAAAATGCCCTTTTCCTCGTGGTATATCTCCAGCAGCTTTTCCCCAGGAATACGCCCGGAGTCGCTGAGCAGGCGCTTGGGGTCCTGCCCCATAGCCTCCGCCTTCAAAATGACCTTGGCATTATGATAGTCGTAGCGCAGCTTGAAGATATCCACCACACGGCTGTCCGGGCAGAACCTGCCCAGCTCCTCGTAGATCTGGGAGCGGTGCCTGGCAAGGCTCTCCTCGATCTCCTTGGCATTCATCTGGGACATATCCTCATAGCCGCAGTCGCTCAAAAGCTTGGCCGCATCCTCAAAGGTGGCGGCGTCCAGCATTCTCTCCGCCTTTTCACGGCTGAGAAGCTTGGGCTCTCTGGAGCGAAGCATGGCTGATATGCAGAGAAATGCTTCTTTTTTATTAGCCAATTTTTTCCCTCCCTGCATGGGGATTATTCAAACAGAACCTTGGCAAGCTGAGCGGACATGTCGCCCCGGCACAGCTCCACCAGCAGCTCTATGGTGCAGTTTGCTTCGATGCTGCCCCGCCTGAGTATGAGCCCTCCGGCAAAGTCGCCGGTGTCGGCGGAGAGGCTGAGTTTACCGTCGGAGAGCATGGCGTTTGCCCTGTCAACCACGGCAGCGCCAACGGCTGCGCGGTCCCTGGCGTTGAGGACTATCTCCTCGTCACCGGTGACCGAGGCCTGGGCCGCCAGTTTTGCCAGCAGCTCTATGTACTTCTCCTCCGGGAGCTGAACCAGCATCTCACAGGCCTTTTCAAAACTCTTGGACACCATGTCCTGCTTGAGCGCCAAGATGGCCTTGCGGGCCTCCATCTGATTGATACGCTCCACGCTGTCTATGTTGTCCTGACAGGTTTTTACGCCCTGGCGGATCTTCTCGCCGTAGCGCTCCTTGGCCTTTGCCTCATAGCCCTGGCGGATCTCAGCGCACTGCAGCTCGGTTTGAGCAAGTATCGCGTCGGCCTGCGTCTTGGCATCAGCCTGGATGTGCGCGATTATTTTTTCAGTGCCTTTCATTGACGATCTCCAATCTGATATAAATTTTTTGTAGGTAAATTTTTTCTGTCTATCAGATGAAGAGCAGCATCATCATGGATGCCAGCAGAGAAAGGATTGCATAGAACTCAACGGTAATGCACAGGATCATGCCCTTTGCCCAGTGGTCGGGATTCTTTGCCAGGAGGTTGACTGAGGCAGCGGCAACTTTACCCTGAGCCACAGCGGAGACCAGACCGCCAATGCCTATGGGCAGGCAAGCGGCAAAGTAGCGGCAGCCGTCAACAAAGCTGAGGTTCATGGCGGTACCGTCCAGCAGACCCATGTTCATGATTGCCACAAAGAAGACAACCAGACCATAGAGGCCCTGGGTACCGGGGATAACCTGAAGAATCATGACCTTACCGAACTTGCTGGGGTCCTCGGAAACGAGGCCTGCGCCGGCCTCACCGGCAATACCGGTACCTACACCGGAACCTGCGCCTGCAAGGCATGCTGCCAGGCCTGCGCCCAGAAGGCCTATTGCCAGGCCAGAGTGTGCAAACAAAAATTCCATTTTTATTTTCCTCCTGTTTTTATTCTGCTACATTATAGTATTTGGTTTTTACTTCAAGGGGATTAAAAGGCCGTCCGCCGTCCTCATAGAACTTGCCGAAATACTCCAGACACTGGAGACGCAGGTCATGGACGTAGCAGCCCAGCAGGTTCAGCGCAAAGTTCAGGCTGTGACCTATCACAAATATTATGGCGAAGAACACGATATTGTTGGCAATGGCACCTATGGTATTGAAAACCGTTGCAATTACGGAGCCTGCAAGCATCAGTGCCATGATACGGGAATAAGACAGAATATCACCAAACCAACCGGTGGCAGTATTATACAAGGTCGTAAAGACACTCAACAGCTTGCCGAAGCCCTTGGCGCTGCGGCTGCCGCCGTAGAACACCATCAGCAGTCCTATGACCAACACTACGGGGACGCCGGAGATATTGCCGACCTTCAGGACAAAAAGAATAATACCAATGAGTGTGACCCACAGTGCTCCCTCTTCCCAGATGGCATCGGAGAGCTGACCCCGCTTTGTTTTTTTCACAAAGTTGATCACCATACCTGTGTTCAGGTGGATAAGGCCCAGCACCATTGCTCCGATAAGCACCATCATACTGTCCGTCATTGGGTTAAAGAGTGCGGGCAGCACACCCCAGCCCTCGCCCAGGTTCAGAATAATACCTATCTGCTCCAGGGCATTTCCGAAGAAGCCGCCGGTGAGGGCTCCCATGACGAAGGTAGAAATTCCGCCGTAGAGCAGCAACTGGCAGAAAGACAGGCTGCCCCTCCTGGGTTTGATCTTCTTCATTGCCACCAGCGCCGCAATTATCATTATGAGTCCATATCCCATATCCGCCATCATCAGCCCGTAGAACAAGATAAAGAATGGGGCCATCAGAGGGTTGGGGTCCAGGCTGCCGTAGGCAGGCAGACTGTACATATCAGTGACCATATTCAGGGCGTTGGTAAGTTTGTTGTTCTTGAGTTTTACGGGAACCTCCGGATATTCGCTCTCCTCCGGCTCCATGGTCTCCCAGGCACAGCCGAACTGCTCAAATACCTTTACGAGTTCCTCTTCCTTCTCCTCCGGTATCCAGCCCTCCATGACCACTGTGGACTGAGTTCCGTAAAGTTTCTCGTCGGCCTCGGCCAGGGCTATTCTGGTGCTGACCCGGTCGGCAGCCAACTTCAGTTCGTCCCGGCGCACCGCTTCGGCAACAATATTCTCCACACAGCTCTGCTTTTCGGAAGCCAGCTCCTTGAGCTGCTCATAGGCTGCCGCAGTGCATTCCTTGGCTGTGCCGTTCATGCCGCCCAGACTGCTGGCAGAAAAACCGAAGCTCCGCAGGCACTCCTGCATGGCTGGTATCTTCTCCCGCATTGCCACAAGCAGGACGTATCTGTCCCTCTTATCCTCATTCACCTGGAAGAGTTCGCTCTCCTCGTCCACAGCGGCAATGGCCGCCTGTACCTGATCCAGCGCTATCTTCCCGGGTATGGTGCCCATCAGAACCCCACAGCGTTCCGTGCCGTCGGTATTAAGAGGCATATCCAGCCCCAGCCAGGGCTGCAGGCTCTCCATGATACTGCGCTGTCGGCTCTCCTCTGCGCTGATGCGCTTGATGCGGGAGTCATAGCCCTCGATGGTCTCTGCTACCCGCAGCGCTCCGGTGAGCCCGGTATCGTCCAGAAAGACCACGTCTTCCAGCTCAGGCTTGGCCGAGAGCATTTTCTCCTTCTTGGGAGCGTATGTATTCAGCAGGACAATGGCGTGGTTGAGGCTTGTATACTGTGACTTGAGAGTTGCCACGTCGCTGCTCTCCCGGCTGACTATGTTTTCCAGATCAGAGCCCTGGATTTCGCCCTCCATCTCCGAAAACTCAACACAGCCATGGCGGATCAGCTCTCGCAGCAGCTCGTCCTTCTTGGAACGGACAGCCATGAGCCGGAGCTTTTTCATTTTTACAATGGCCATCAGCTATTCACTATCCTTTCCACTACGAGACTTGCTGCCTGTTCCAGCCTGGATTCGGCTCTGGAACGGAGGACAGCCTTCTGGTTTTCCAGCTCTCCCGCCAGCGCCTTGGCACTTCCCTTGGCTTTCTCCTTTGCCTGCCTGTTGAGCTCGGCCAGTTCCTCGTCTGCCTTGGAACCGGCAGCCTCCACCGCAGCTTTCCCCGCAGCTTCCGCATCGGCGAGCATCTGCTTTGACCGGGTCTCCGCCGCCGCAACTGCGGCCTTGGCCTCCTCTTCGGCACGGGCAATGCTTGCTATCGCTTCAAATGACATTGGCACACCCCCTCTTTGGTTTAGATTGAGTATTAACAGAACTTCATGCTCGGTTAAGCTGTTAACACATGTTAACGATGAATTAATGATACCTCAGGAAGGCAATTGTTTCAAGGTAAATCTTCCTTTTTCCTTGACAAAATTATTACACCTGGCCAAGGTTCCGGAAAAAGTGTCCTGTTTTCGCTCTCCGAGCACATCTCACCGGTACGCCGTAATCAGGCTATACGAAGGCCGCTGACGCCCCGGCGTGGAATTTCCATACCCAGTTATTATAGCGTTTTGTTAGTTATTTGTCAAACCTTTGCATTAAATACAGAATAGATTTTTTCCTATTTCATTCCGGTGTATTTCGTCAATATGTACATTAAAAGCCGGAGCAAAGTTTGAAGCTTCCCGCAATCTTACCGGCGGTTTCAATATCTCTGCCCCGACTCTTTCCTACCCTATTTATATATCTATTCTGCACTGTTTTCCTGTTTGTGCGTCCACATAAATTTTCAGGTTCTCACCCTGGGCGTTCAAACAGCTGAACTCATAGCAGGGAATCTCCCTGCCTCCCTCGCTTTGTATGGTTACCCGCCGCACCCCTTCGCTGCTCACGCTCTCAGGCAGCTGCTGTGCTGCTGTTTTCTCATCGGTATTCCAACTCAGCTCCGCAGTTTCGTAGCTGTAGTCTTCACCGTTATAGGCGTATATGCTGCCGTCGTCCAGTGCCACAGATACCTTTACTCCGCTGTCCAGGCGCAGGGCGTCATCCTGTACCTGAGCAAAGTTGAAACTGGCGACGGTGCCGGTGTCGCTGTAGCTTATGAGAGCCATCTCCTCCAGGCCCAGCTTGGAGAGAAATTCTTCCGCCCTCTGACGGGCCTTTTCGGTGCTGAGCCGACCGGAGCTCACCAGGCGCGACTGGCCTATGGATTCCAGGCCCCGGCTGCTGACACAGATGATCATGTCTCCGGCGCTGTAGCAGCGGCGGCCGTCGGTGCCGGAGTAGCTGTATTCCTCCTTCAGCTCCCTGGACTCCACTCCCGCCACTGTGGCGGCCAGCTCCTTTGCCTCCTCCTCGCTGAGCTCCCCGGCCTCAGGTTCATCTTTCAGCGTATATTTTCCGTCATATTCAAAGGCGCTGCCGTCAAAACCTGTCTCGTATTCCAGCAAAGCGGCGCTTATCTTTCCCTCATCAGGCTCCCCCACGTTCTGCAGCCGCTGCTCACGACTGTCCAGCAGCACAAGGCCGTTGTTCAAATCCATTTGCAGTTGCCTCAGCATAGCGGCAAAATCCCCGGCCTGCTGGGAAAAACTCTCCATCTGCTCCTGCTGCTCCTGAGTAAATCCCTCCTCCGACACCACGGGGGCCAGGCTATAGGCATAGTCCCCGGCCAGATTCAGAAAGCCGGCCAGGTTTTCCAGCTCCTGAGTGGCAAAGGGAAGGCTCAACAGTGCCGCCTCTGCCGCCGAGGCGCTGGCATAGACCTGGCCGCAGAGACTGGAGCACATACCGCCGTCGGTTGCGTACAGGCTCTTTTTAAGCGCAGAGCCCATGGAATCCACCGCCTTCACCGTGGTTTCAAAGGAGGCTCTTGAGCTGTAGGCTGCTGCCCGGCGATAGTCGGTAAGGCGGCTGTAGCCTATGGCGCAGCATACGCTAAGCACTACCAGGGCGGCAGCAATATAGGTTCCAAAAACAAATTTGGCTTTTCCGGACATAAAAAACACCTCTTCTGGTCTATCATTTCCAAAAGAGGTGTTTTTATGATTTTCAATTTCTTCAGCTTAACATTTCAAGGCCAATGTTCATGCGGCGGAGTGTCTCCTCCCGGCCAAGTATCCGGCAGATCTCCACGGCTCCGCCGGGGGTCACTGCCTTGCCGGCGGCAGCAATGCGGACAGGCCACATCACCACGGAATTTTTCACTCCCAGCTCCTGGGCCAGAGTGAGCATGGCGTCCATAATGCTGTCGTCATCCCAGCTCTCCAGCGCCTGAAAACGTGGGATTATAAGCTCCAGAGCCTGCTTTGCGCTCTCCAGACTGGACTTGGACTTTTTGTGGACGAACAGCTCCTTGTCGTACTCCGGCAGGCTGTCGAAGAAGTCCAGCTTCTCCGGGATGTCGTTGAGGACCTCGGTGCGCTGCTGAAGCAGGGCGGCTATGGCGGCGGCATCATAGGCCGTATTCTTCACTGCCCGGCGGATATAAGGCTCGGCCAGCTTTGCAAAATCTTCAGGATTCATTGCCCTGATATACTCGCTGTTGAAGTATTTCAGCTTCTCTATATCAAAAATGGCGGGGGACTTGGATATGCCGCCTATGTCAAAGCAGTCTACCAGTTCCTGCATGGAGAAGATCTCCTGCTCGGCCTGCTCCCCTCTGGGGCTCCAGCCCAGGAGGGTGACGTAGTTTATCACCGCATCGGTGAGGAAGCCCTGGGAGATAAGGTCCTCATAGGAAGGGTCGCCGTGGCGCTTGGACATCTTGTTGTGAGCGTCCCGCATCACAGGGGAGCAGTGGACATACTTGGGTATCTCCCAGCCGAAGCCCTCATACAGCAGATTGTACTTGGGTGCGGAGGACAGATATTCGCTGCCCCTCACCACATGGGTGATGCCCATCAGGTGGTCGTCTATGACATTGGCAAAATTATATGTGGGCAGACCGTCCCTCTTCAAAAGCACCTGGTCGTCCAGGGTGGAGTTCTCCACGGTAATGTCCCCGAAGATCTCGTCGTGGAAGGTGGTGCTGCCCTCATGGGGTATGAGCTGACGGATGACATAGGGCTGTCCCTCCGCCGCCCGCCGGTCCGATTCCTCCCGGCTCATGCTGCGGCAGGGGTCATCTCCCCGGTCGAAGTCCCCGCTGTCCTCCTCGCTCTCGGTCTTCTCGCAGAAGCAGCGGTAGGCATGCCCCCGCTCCATAAGGAGTTCGGCATATTCCCTATACAGAGAACGGCGCTCCGTCTGCACATAGGGGCCCACAGGGCCGCCCACGTCCGGCCCCTCGTCATGGTCCAGATGGCACTGGGCCATGGTCTTGTATATGATCTCAACGGCGCCCTCTACCTGGCGCACCTGGTCGGTATCCTCTATGCGCAGGATGAACTTTCCCCCTGCGTGGCGGGCGATAAGGTAGGTATAGAGGGCAGTACGCAGATTGCCCACATGCATGTACCCGGTTGGAGAGGGGGCAAAACGGGTGCGCACCTCGCCGTGGGGGATCTTGTCCTCCATTTCCTTAAACCAGCTCATGTCTTTCATATTCCAAAGCCTCCAAAAAAAGCAGTTGTTCTTATCATATTTTTTGCCGTCTCATATATTATTTTATATTTTACCTGTTGTCAAGACGAACTTATTTTGGTAGAATATGAAGACATGTGAAAAAAAGCAATTCAATTTGTTCTTTATGAATAGAGGTATAATTATGGAAGATACTGCTGTTTCTAAAAAAGTAATGCTCTCCGGTATCCAGCCCTCCGGCGATCTGCATCTGGGCAACTATCTGGGTGCCGTGAAAAACTGGGCTGCTCTGGCTGAGGAGTTTGACTGCTACTACTTCATGGCCGATCTGCACAGCATTACCGTGCGCCAGAACCCCGCCGAGCTGCGCCGCCGCTCCCTGGCCCAGCTGGCTCAGTATATTGCCTGTGGCCTTGACCCGGAGAAAAACACTCTTTTTATCCAGAGTCATGTCCATGAGCATACAGAGCTGGGCTGGATACTCAACTGTTACACCATGTTCGGTGAGCTCAGCCGTATGACCCAGTTCAAGGACAAGTGCGCAAAAAATGCCGACAACATAAATGGAGGGCTCTTTACCTACCCATCCCTTATGGCGGCGGACATTCTTCTGTACCAGGCGGACTATGTGCCCGTGGGTGAGGATCAGAAGCAGCACTGTGAGCTGACCCGGGATGTGGCCACTCGCTTCAACAACATCTACGGTGAGACCTTCAAGTTGCCCGAGCCTTATATTCCCAAGGTGGGCGCCCGTATCATGAGCCTTGTAAACCCCACGTCCAAGATGAGCAAGTCCGATCCCCACGGCTGTGTCTTTCTGCTGGACAAGCCTGAGGAGATATCCCGGAAGTTCAAGCGGGCCATCACCGACTCCGACACGGAAAATTGCGTGCGCTACGCCCCTGCGGAAAAGCCGGGAGTGGCAAACCTGATGAGCATATACTCCTCCGTCACCGGCAAGAGCTTTGATGAGATAGAAAAAGAATTTGAGGGCCAGGGCTACGGCGCATTCAAAGGTGCCGTGGGCGACGCCGTCATTGAGGCTCTGCGCCCGGTGCGTGAAGAGGCCGAACGGATCATGGCCGACAAGGCCTATCTCCAGCAGGTATATACCCAGGGCGCCCAGAAGGCCAGCGCCGTTGCCCGTAAGACTTTGCGCAAGGTATATAAGCGGGTGGGCTTTGTGGAGAAACCCTTCTGAGAGCCGGATCGCTCTCATTCCGATTCCCTAAAGGACAGGAGAAGATCTGATGATTCCAGATATAGAAGACTGGCTCAAGATGCTGCTGGCGTTTATAGTGGCTCTTGTGATTTCTTTCCTAATGACTCCCCCGGTAAAGGAATTTGCCGAGAAAGCGGGGGCCATGGACGTCCCCAAGGACGGGCGCAGAGTTCATGACCACCCCATCCCCCGTATGGGCGGCCTGGCTATTTTCCTTGGCTTTGTCATAAGCCTGCTGCTTTTTGTAAACATGTCCACCCAGGTCATGGGTCTTTTGGTGGGTGCGGTGATAATCGCCATGATGGGCGCGGTAGACGATATCGTCAGTCTCAGCCCCTGGGCGAAGCTGGCAGCTCAGCTTTTGGCAGCCATTGTGGCCATCCGCAGCGGGCTGGTATTCGATGTTATCTCAAACCCCAATGTTTTCTCTGAGGAAACTACCATCTCCATAGGCCATCTGTCGGTGCCCCTTACCATAATATGGATTGTAGGCTGCACCAACGCCATGAATCTTATTGACGGGCTGGACGGGCTGGCCGTTGGCGTGGCCGCCATCAGCTCCACCTCCATGCTGATAGTCTCCCTGCTTGTGGCAGAGCCTGTTGTCTCCGTCATCCTGGTGGCCCTTACCGGGGCATGTCTTGGCTTCATGCCCTACAATATGAACCCGGCCAAGATATTCATGGGTGATGTAGGCTCCCAGCTGCTGGGCTTCGTTCTGGCCACTGCTTCAATAATGGGCCTTTTCAAGTTTCACGCAGTGTTCACCTTCTTCGTGCCCATGCTGTCCTTGGCTCTGCCTCTCACTGATACGGCCTTTGCCTTCTGCCGCCGTATATCTCACGGTCAGAGTCCCTTTCACGCCGACAAAGGGCACTTCCACCACAGACTTCTGGCTATGGGCTTGAGCCAGAAGCAGGCCGTTGCAGTTCTCTATTCCATATCCGCGGTGATGGGCCTGCTGGCCGTAATCCTCGCCGCTGATACGCCGCTGCTGCGCATCATATGCCTCGCCGCCATTGCAGCTATAATCTTCTGCATCTGGCTCTTTGTATTTCACAACAATCCCAATCTGCACAAGAGAAACACCCCTGCTCTTGGAACCTCAGAAAAGCCTGAAGAATAAACTCACTGCCTCCCCGGCATAAAGCAAGGGAGGCAGCTTTTATAAATTCTCAGAGCAGGAACATAGCTCCCATTATTATCAGCAGCTCGCTGTCTCCGCTCTCCCTGTACATGAGGTAGAGTATGAGCAGGAGGATTATGTCCTCCGTCTCCAGCTCACCTATCCGTTCCGGCAACAGCCTGCCCAAGCCCTCAAGGCTTCCCAGGATGTTCCCGGACTCCTTTTCCCTGCCTCTCTCCCTGGCTGGCTGAGTCGGCCGGGGGCCCGGCCTGTTGGCGCCGTGCCCCGGTTCTCCGGGTTCGGGATAACGGCTCACCCGGCCGCTGTTGCCCTGATAGCGATTAATCATCGCCATCTCCTCCAATCTCTCCCATGGCCAGCTGGGCTATTTTTGCAAGCCTTGCCAGCTTTATGGCCTTATCCATCTTGCTCCGCCGTTTTTCCGACAGATATGGCTTCATGGCCTCCAGCAGCGCCCGCTCCTGAGGTTTTTGGCCTGTGCCTCGGCTGAGCATCCGTCCCAGTTTTTGCAGGGAAGCCGCATCTATCCCCAGCCCTCCCAGCATGTCAGTCTCTTCCTTGTTGTCCGTTCCGGAGTTCCCTTCGGGGCTGCCGCCTCCCATGAAGGATCTGGCCATTTTTGTTATCTTCTCCATCTGCTCCGGGTCATTGAGCACGGAATTGATTCTGTCTTCCAGTTCGCTCATGGCAGGCTCACCCCCTGTGATTTCAGTCTTTCATCAATTGCTGAACGCTTTGGGCCAGCCGCCGCCCCTCCTCTGTGCTGAGCACGGAGCTCAAAAGGCTTCTGATGGCATTGCTGTCGCCGCTCTTTGCGGCCTGCTCCACTGCTGCCGGGTCTATCATTTTCCCCAGCTTCTGCACATCCTGGCTGTCTGCCAGAGCTTTAAGCTTGTCGGTTTTTCCCCGACGCTCAAGCTCCCGACCCAATTCTTCAAAATTTTGCATTGAAACTCACTCCCGTTCGTTCTATTATATTCAATAGTGCTACCAATGATTACGAAAGGAATTCCCTTATGAAAGCTGCCGTTTTTTCCGATACCCATACCAACATCGCCCTGTGTCTGGAGGCTGTTCGCCGCTGCCGCCCGGACGCCATAATCCATCTTGGTGACCATGACCGGGACGCCCGGGCTATTGCCCAGGAGTTCCCGGAAATACCCATGTACAGTGTATGCGGCAACTGCGACCTTGCCCCCACTTCCCCAGTATCCGACACTGTTCAGCTGGGGCCGGTGAAAGCCTTTATAACCCATGGCCACCTGTACAACGTGGACTATGACCGGGTGGACTCACTGGTCTATGCCGCCCAGGAGCAGGGCTGCCGGCTGGCTATGTTCGGCCATACCCACCGCCCTCTCTATCAGGAAGTTGGAGGTGTCACCGTCCTCAACCCCGGCACTGCCGGAAAGGGTCCCAAGCTCACCTGGGCACTGGTGGAAATTTTTGATAACGGCGGCATAATCTGTTCTATACAGGACCTGTAAAGCCAGGTCCTGGAGATACAAAACATTCTTCCTGCTGAGGGAGTTGAAATCATGAAGCTGAAAGCCATAATAGCAATAATAATATGTAAGCTGCTCCGGGGCTTCTCCCGCCTTGTACACCGTGGCGGCACTGCCATGCCCGGCCGCATTGCCCTTAAGATTTGCCCGGAGCTTTTGTCCATAGTCTCCAAAGGCGTAAAGACCGTGGCCATAACCGGCACAAACGGCAAGACCACCAGTTCCCGCATGGTGGAGCAGGCCTTTCTGGAGCAGGGTAAGAGCTATTTTGCCAACCGCTCCGGAGCCAATCTCATAAGCGGCATTACCACGGAGTTCGTTATGAACAGCAGTCTTACCGGCAAATGCCGGAAGGAGTACGCCGTCATTGAGTGCGACGAGGCGGCAGCACGCCGGGTCTTCCCCCAGCTCAGGCCCCAGGTGGTAGTGGTCACCAATCTGTTTCGCGATCAGCTGGACCGCTACGGTGAAGTGACCCACACGCTGGAGAATATCAGGGCAGCCATGGAGGCCATCCCCCAGGCAAAGCTCTGCCTCAACGCCGATTGCTCCCTCACCTCCTCCCTGGCTCTGGATCTGAAAAACCCCGTGGTCTATTTCGGCATAGAAAAGGGCGCCGCCCCGTCCCGGTCGAAGCCGGAGATTTCCGACGCCACCCACTGCATCCGCTGCAAGGCGGAATATGAGTACGATTACATCAGCTACGGCCATCTGGGCGGCTTTTGCTGCCCCCGCTGCGGCTACCGCCGCCACAAGGCCGACTATGCCGTGACCGAGATACTCTCCCAGGGGGCCGACAGCAGCAGCCTAATTATGGACATCCGGGGAGAAAAGCATATGGTCACGGTGAATCTACCCGCAATGTACAACATATATAACGCCATCGGTGCTGTGGCCGCCGTTTCTGAGATGGGTCTGGGAGCCCAGGCCGCCATTTCCGCCCTTTCCGACTTCAAGTGCGGCTTTGGGCGCATGGAACGCTTTGAATTAGGCAGGGGCGGCACCAGGATGATGCTGGTGAAAAATCCCGCGGGCTGCAACCAGGTTATAGAGTTTCTGGAAAATGTCCGGGAGAAATTTCTGCTGGTGGTCTGCCTCAATGACCGCAGTGCCGACGGCACGGATATATCCTGGATATGGGACGCGGATTTTGAGGGTCTGACAAAGCTCTCCGGCTTTCTGGAAAAGGTCATCGTCTCAGGTGACCGGGCAGCGGATATGGCCATCCGCATAAAGTATGCGGGCATTTCACCGGACTATATTGAAATAGAGCGCAGCTACGAAAAACTGGTGAACTGGATAGAGCAGCAGGAAAGGCCGGTATTTATCATGCCCACCTACACCGCCATGCTGGAGCTGCGGGAGGTTGTGATAAACCACTGCGGCGGCGATGAATTCTGGGAGTAAGGAGGCGCTGTTATGGAACTTAAAATTTGCCACATGTACCCGGATGTGCTGAACCTCTACGGTGACCGGGGCAACGTGATGTGTATGACCAGGCGCCTTGAGTGGCGGGGTATAGATGCCACGGTGACCAAGCTGCCCATAGGCGACAGCCGCTCCCTGGCCGGTTTTGATCTGGTCTTCATCGGCGGCGGCCAGGACTTTGAGCAGCAGGTACTGCTCTCCGACCTGCACCGGGGCAAGGACATGGAGATAAAATCCGCCATTGAAGACGGCGTTACCTTCCTGACCATCTGCGGAGGCTACCAGATGCTTGGCAGCTTCTACGAGACCTTTGACGGGAAGCGCTGTGATTTTATCGGCGCTCTGGACCTGTACACCAAAGGTTCGGCAAAGCGTATGATAGGCAACTACAAATTTCAATGCTCCCCCTCAGCCGGCGGCAGTGTGGTGGTGGGATTTGAAAACCACAGCGGAAAGACCTGGCTGGGCAGCGGAGTGGAGCCCCTGGGCAAGATACTCTCCGGCTTTGGCAACAACGGAGAAGACGGCACCGAGGGAGCCCATTACAAAAACGTATTCGGCACCTACAGCCATGGCCCCCTGCTGCCCAAGAATCCGGAGCTCTGCGACCTGATTCTCAAAACTGCTCTGGAGCGTAAATACGGCTCCGTGGAACTTATACCCCTGGATGACAGCGCTGAGCTTCTCGCCCACGACGAGATGTGCGCCAGACTTTGATTTTCCCCGGGAGGACATATATGATCAGATTTTATAACGGTAAGGTTCTCAGCTTTGGTGGCGGCATAAAAGTCACCTGCGACGAGGTCTGGGTGGACGGCGGGCGCATCACCTATGTGGGGCCTGCCAGAGAGGATATGCCCGCCTTTCACCGGCAGATAGATTTAAAAGGCGACTTGCTGATGCCCGGCTTTAAAGATGCCCATACTCACACGGCCATGGTCTTTCTGCGCTCCTATGCCGATGACATGCCCCTGCAAGACTGGCTGTACAACAAGGTCTTTCCCCACGAGGCAAAGCTTACGCCGGAGGCAGTATATGAGTTTACCCGCCTGGGTATTATGGAGTATCTCTCCTCCGGTATTACTGCCAGTTTTGACATGTACTACCACAACGAAGCTTATGCAAAGGCCAATGTGGACTGCGGATTTCGCACCGTCATCTGCTCGGCCATGAACGACTTTGACGCCGACCCCACCAATATCGAGCGGGAATATCTGCATTTCAACAGCTATAATGAGCTGGTAAGCTATAAGCTGGGGATTCACGCAGAGTACACCACCGGGTTAGAGCGCATGGAGTATATGGCCTCCCTGGCAGAGAAATATCAGGCACCCTGCTATATGCACTGTGCTGAGACAAAAGCCGAAGTGGACGGATGCATTGAGCGCCACGGTCTGACCCCGCCCCAGCTGCTGGACAGAATGGGGCTGTTCCGCTACGGTGGCGGCGGCTTCCACTGTGTATGGATGAGCGACGAGGATATAGAGCTCTTTGCCCGCAAAGGAATATATGCAGTTACAAACCCTGCCTCCAACATCAAGCTTGCCAGCGGCATCGCTCCGGTGGACAAGCTCCTGGCCGCAGGTGTGCCCATGGCCATCGGCACCGATGGGGCCGCCAGCAACAATGCTCTGGATATGTTCCGGGAGATGTACCTGGCCAGCTGTTTGCAGAAGGTCAGCCTTAGAGACGCTGCCGCCGGGAAAGCGGAAGACATACTCACCATGGCCTGTGTGGGTGGTGCTCGTGCCATGGGCCTTGATGACTGCGACGACATCGCCCCAGGTAAGAAAGCAGATCTCTGCGTCATCGATCTGCACCGGCCCAATATGCAGCCGGTGCTGAACATCCCCAAAAATCTGGTCTATGCCGGGTCCAAGGAGAACGTGCGTCTCACCATGGTCAACGGCAGCATACTATATGAAAACGGCCAATTTTTTATTGGAGAGGAGCCGGAGGAGATATACCATCGGGTGAACAGCCTCTGCAGGAGCATTTTATGAAACTTATAGATCTGCATGCCCACACCACAGCCTCCGACGGCACCGCCACTCCCAGGGCGCTGGCGGAGCTTGCCCTGAGGCAAGGGCTATCCGCCGTTGCTATCACCGACCATGACACGGTGCTGGGTTACCCGGAGCTGGAAAAGGCAGGAAAAGAGCTGGGGATAGAGACTGTACCCGGTATAGAAATAAGTACAAAATTTCATCGGGCCGTCCACATTCTGGGCTATTATATTGACCCTCACTCCCCTGAGCTGGAACCGGTGCTCAACTGGGTGGTGGAAGACAGGGACAAGCGCAACAAGGAGATGTGCCGCCTCATGGCTGCCGATGGGCTGCCGATAAATTACGAGGACATGAAAAAGCGCTTCGGCGAGGTGATAGGCCGTCCCCATTTTGCCGACATTCTGGTAGAACTGGGATTGGCAAAAAATGTCAAGGACGCCTTTGACCGCTATGTTGAGAAGGGGCAGCGCTACTATGTAGGTCGGACCATACTGCCCATAGAACGGGCCATTGAAATAATCCGCCTCTCCGGCGGAGTGCCGGTGCTGGCCCACCCTTTCCAGTACAAGCTGGACGATCCAGGGCTCCGGGAGCTGATCGAGTACTGTATGGCCCAGGGCCTGCGGGGCATGGAGTGCCGCTACAGCGGCTACGGCCCGGAGCAGAGCGCCTACCTGGAGGCCCTGGCGGAAGAATACGGTCTTATAAAAACCGGCGGCAGCGACTACCACGGCAGCAACAAGCCCAGAATATGCCTGGGCAGCGGCATAGAGGGAAATCTCCATGTCCCCTATGAGTGGCTGGAAAGGCTGAAGGAAGAATCCGGAAAATAAGTAAATATGATAACGCCCAGGGCATGGTATAAACCATGCCCTGGGTATTCTCTTAACTTTTCTTAGGTTTTTCAGCTTTATTGCAGCTGTCCCTCCCCATATGTTATAGTTAAATCAGTTTTATAGTGGAAATCAATTGGGGGAGGATGACTGTTATGACAAGGAAAATCCGCTTGCTTTTGGCCCTGTTGCTTCTGTTCGTTCTGCTGCTTTCCGGCTGCGGAGGCGAGGAGCCGGAAAGCAGCAGTATTGTCCCGGCTGCTACGGAGTCCCCGGCAGCCGAACCCAGCAGCGAACCAAGTCCCGCTTCAGAATCCGCCCCGGCAGAGGAGGGCGAAACAGCGGAGGCTGAACGTCAGCTGAGCATGAGCCAGTTCTCCGGCAGTACCTACATCAACAACTATGCGGGCTTCGGCTGCACTCTGGATGGCAGCTGGCAACATTCCCTGGCTGAGGTGGTTGTGAAAATCAACGGCGCCTATTTCCCGGTTCCCGACGAAAAGCTGGAACAGACCCTGGACGAAGAGGGCATGGCCAACGTGGCGGTGCTGTCCGGCTACAACAGGGACTCTTCAGATTTTATCCAGCTGGTCTATCAGAAGCTGTCCCCCGAGGATATACAGGCTTATGCCTCCATGAATGAAGAAGAGGCAATAGATTTCGTCATCTCCCTTATGGATGACCCGAGCACACTTGCCGACGGCTTGAAAACCGTGGTGACAAAGGTGGAGAAAACCACCGTCAATTTTCTGGGTCAGGAGCATTATGCCATAAAATACTACATGAAGGAGGATGATGTGGATGTCTATATGGTTCAGCTGATAGACCACTCCAGGGGCTCATATGCCGTTACCCTCTCTCTCGGCACCTATGTGGAGGATAACACCCAGGCAGTGGCTGACCTGTTTTTCCCCCTGGAGGAATGAGGCCCCAGCACCATAAACGAATAAAAATCCCAGGCGGAGATTTGAACCGCCCCAGAATGTGCGTACAGCACAAAAAAGCCCCTGGTGCAGGAATATTGAGTTTTAGGAGGAGAGGCGTCGCGCAAGCGGGGCCTCTCCAGTCTTTAGCTGGATGCGCTCATGA
>OLRA01000338.1_pt1 | contig 65379 bp, 60 predicted proteins | sample 1673011 | NCBI WGS metagenome assembly OLRA01 (sample SAMEA3136746, study PRJEB25190) | human gut metagenome | reverse complement strand
TCAAGGAGCAGGGAGACGGAAACTGCAAAATTTCCGTGCGCTCCAACCCTGAGGTCAGCAGCAGCGATATCTGTGCAGTGTTCGGCGGAGGCGGCCACGCCATGGCCGCAGGCTGCACCATAATGGGTACTCCCCAAATGGCTAAGGAGCTATTACTCCAGGTCATCGACGAGGTCTGGAAATGAACGGTATCCTGCTTATAGACAAGGAACCGGACTGGACCAGCAACGACGTGGTTGCAAAGCTGAAGGGAATTTTGCACCAGCGGCGCATAGGTCACTCAGGTACTCTGGACCCAATGGCTACCGGGCTGCTGGTTGTCTTTGTAGGGCGGGCGACGCGGGCAGTTGAGTTTGCAGAAGGCCACGACAAACGCTATCTGGCATCTTTACGCCTTGGCATTGATACGGATACGCAGGACACAAGCGGTACCGTACTGGAGCGCCGTCCGGTGTCCGTCAACAGGGATGAGCTTGAAGCTGCGCTGAACAACTTTAAGGGAGAGCTGGAACAGATACCTCCAATGTATTCTGCCATAAAACACAAGGGCAGACCTCTTTACGAGATTGCAAGAAAAGGCGGCCAGGTGGAGCGAAAAGCCAGAAAAATCACCGTCTACGATATATCCGTTACGGGAGAGCAGGAGGGGGACTATCTCCTGGATATCCGTTGTTCCAAGGGAACTTATGTGCGTACCCTGTGCCACGACCTAGGCCAGGCTCTGGGATGCGGCGGCTGCATGAGCAGCCTGCGCCGCGTGGAGGCAGGACAATTCAAAGTGGAAAACGCCTATAAGCTATGCCGTGTGCAGGAATATGCGGATATGGACAGGGCGGAGGAACTGCTGCTGCCTGTGGACACCCTTTTTCAGCAGCTTGGAAGCTGTACCGTGAATGCCGACCAGGAGAAAAGACTCCGCTGCGGCAATGAAGTTGTCATGGACATTGCCGCCGGAGACTATCGCGTCTATTCCGCCGGCGGTGAATTTCTCATGCTGGGCCATGTGGAAAATGGAATTTTGAAAACCATAAAAAGTTTTTTTGAAGTTTAAGAGGTCAGATATGTCAGACAAAAAGAGAGTTATTGCACTGGGTTTTTTTGATGGTGTCCATGTGGGACACGGGGCACTGTTGGAAAAGACCAAGGAGAGGGCCTGGGAGAATTCGCTGAGTCCAGCTGTGCTTAGCTTTGATGTTCATCCGGACAACCTGGTTTTCGGGAAAGAGACCCTGCTTATAAACAGTGCTGAGGACAGAACTGATATTATTCGCCGCATATATGGGATAAATGATGTGGTGTTCCTCCACTTCAACCGGGAGCTTATGCAGATGCCCTGGCAGGAGTTTATTGAAAAAATCATATCTGAACTCAACATTGGCTGGATAGTTGTAGGTCATGATTTTTGCTTCGGCTACAAAGGCGAGGGCACTGCACCGCGCCTGAAGGAATATTGCGGCGTCCATGGCATAGGCTGTGATATTATTCCCCCGGTGATGATAGACGGACGGGTGGTAAGCTCAACCTACATCCGCAGCCTCATTGCCGAAGGAGACATGGAACAGGCGCACAGATATCTGGGACACCCCTATTTTCTAACGAATACCATCTGTTCAGGCTATCACCTGGGCACGAAGATGGGCACGCCCACCACAAATATATTCTTCCCTGATGGCGTTCTGGTGCCCCGTCACGGTGTCTATGTAACAAGGATCATTTTACAGGACGGCAGCAGCTATGCCGCCGCTACTAATGTTGGAGTAAGACCGACGGTGTCCAGCAGCAACCGGGCCAATGTGGAGAGCCATATAATTGGCTTTTCAGGAAATCTCTACGGGCAAAGGGCAAGAGTGGAGTTCTATTCTTTTATAAGGCCTGAAATGAAATTTGATGATGTGGACGTCCTGTCACGGCATATAAAGCAGGACTCGGAGACTGCCAGAAATTACTTTATTCAAACTTAATCAGGCGTTCATATTTTTATTAAATATTTGTGATAGATTCGTTAGTAGAATCATATGGGAGGTATTGATATGCCTGAAAATGAAAATAATCCCAGCCCCAAAAAGAAAAAAAGAGGCGTTCTATGGATAATTATAATTATCCTCATTGCAGTTCTTGCCGCCACTATTGGCGGATACGCCCTGTCCTATTACAATGCGGTGCCTGCATGGATGACGGACATGCTGCCGTCCTCAAATGTTTCCACCCCGGCTCCAGAGCTTTCTCCATCCGTATATGATGAGGGCAATGAAGAGCCTAGACCTACACCAAGCCCCAGCCTGGTTGAGGATAGTGGGGACACGGACGATCCGGACAATGCCCAGACAGCCTCTAGCGACGCGACTGAGCAGATTGCTCCGGCTGTAACCGCCGTTCCATATATCGGCGCCGACGCTGCAGCGGACGCTGCTCTGGAGCACAGCAAGATTGCGGAAAAAGATGCGGATTTCAGTTCTGTTCTTCTTATGGAACAAAATGGCATGATGCTGTATGAAGTGGTGTTCACTGCCGGGGACTACAGGTATGAATACTACATAGACAGTCTCAGCGGCCGTGTGGAAAGCTGGAAAAAGACTGATTTGACCAAGACTGAAGAAACGCTGGCCGCCTCCGCCATAGATGAGCCCGCCGTAAGTACGGCACCCGGTGTAGGTACCGATTCAGAAACTTCTGCCCAGACCACCGGCACCGTGCTGCTGGGGGAGGATGAGGCGAAAAAGCTGGCAATGGCCCACGCTAACATTACCGAGAAGGACATCAGCACCATCAGCTGCAAGATTGAGCTGCAGGGACTGAACCTTATCTATGAAGTCGATATGAAGACCCAGCTCATGGAATATGACTATGAGATAGACGCTATTACCGGGGATATAGTGGGTTTTGACGTAGAGCCGTTAAAGAACGCAAAATAAAATTGCTGAAGTCTTTCGAAAAAAAGCAAGCGGTAAATTGAACCGCTTGCTTTTTTACTATTATTGAATTGAATCCGACAGGTGAACTTTGCTATAAAACTCACTGTTTGCTGGCCGGGCGGTTTTTACGGCGGGTGTGGCTGCGGCCACGGCGACGGGACTGGGTGGATTTGGCTTTATAAAAGTCCAGCATTGCTTCATCAGCCTGGTATACCAGCTTGTTTGCAATCCAGCTGTTGTCCTCTTTGCATTTGCGGAACTTGGTACGTACCAGATATTGCCCATGCTCAGGGCAGCTGTAAATATTCATATACCGCTGATCTCCCTGATTAATCCATTTTTGCGCCTTGGTATCTCCACCACAGCATGGACAGGGAAGAATACTGATCCGGCTGTCGGCAAAGGCGGCAGCCTTGCTTTCAAAACCGTCAAAACAGCTGTGGGCAAGGGCTTCAGGACCTTCGGTATCGGCAGGGGGCCTGTAGTTGGGCATACGGCTTGCAAGTATTCTGGCAGCGTCCGGATAAAGCCGCAGCCCCTCATCCATGTCCAGCCGGGAAGCTACAAGAGCAGTATTATAAGCGTCTCCCAATGCGTCATGGGCGACTCTGGTCTGCTCAATCTCGAAATGCTCCATAGCGCTGGCCAGAGACTTCTGATTCTTATCCCCGCCTGTCTGAAGGTTATATATGAGCTGGAGATTGATCCAACCTGCTATCCAGTCCCAGTCCAGGTCATGGATAATAATATTTTGCTCCATAATGCGCTGGTCGTCATTGCCCCATGTGATGAAGGTCACATCCTCACCGCACCACTGGCGCAGCTGCTCAAGGGCGTCGGCAAAGGCTATGCCGTGGGCAAGACGCTCTTTGTCAAAGCCGGTTATCTTCTTTACCTTGTAATGCATGCGCCGAAAATATACGGGCTTGACATCGATGGTAAACTCCTCGCCGGGGCTCATGTCTTCATTCAGCTTTACGGCGCCGATCTCTATTATCTCCCCGCTGAGATGTATGGGAAGCTTGTTAAATACGGAGGACTTGGAACTCATCGCCTGGTTCCATTCCAAATCCACCACTACATAATTCATAGCAAAATTCCTTTATCACAAATATAGTCATATTATTATAGCACAGTCTTTGGGCATATGCACGAGTTTTTTTCATATAGTGCAGGAAAGAAAACAAATTGTTTTTGATTGTTTGGGCTGGGTGTGATATACTCAGGTGAATTGGAGATGAGAGCATGAAAAACATCACTGTGAAAAAAGCGGCGCAGCTGTGCGGAGGCCGAATAGCAGGCGAGATGGCTGAGGACAGGGAAATAGGCCGGGTGGTCATAGACAGCCGGGCCGTGGAGCGTGGAGACATGTTCGTAGCATATAAGGGCGAGAAGGCAGACGGCCACGACTATATTCCTGCTGCCTTCGGCAGAGGGGCCGCATGCTGTCTGGCTGAGAGAGTACCGGAGGGAATCTCCGGTCCGGTTATCGTAACTGATAATGTGCAAAAGGCCCTGGAAACGATAGTTACAGCCTATAGAGCCAGTCTTGGATTGCCGGTGGTTGGCATTACCGGCAGCGTTGGCAAGACTACGGCAAAAGAAATGGTCTGGTCAGTCCTCAGTCAGAAACTAAATGTACTTAAAACTGACGGAAATCTCAATAACCAGATAGGTGTACCAATGACTCTGTCCCGCATAGAACCGGAGCACCAGGCTGCGGTTGTGGAAATGGGAATTTCAGGTTTTGGAGAGATGAGTGAACTTGCCGGTATGGCCAGACCCACGATAGCAGTTTTTACTGTTATTGGCCACGCCCACTTGGAATTTCTCCATGATCTGGAAGGTGTGTTCAGGGCAAAGACGGAGATGCTGAAGTTTATGCCTGAGGACGGAATCGTAATTGTAAACGGGGATGACCCCTGGCTGTCCAGCCTCAAATGCAGGCAGCAGCTGGTGCGCTGTGGCCTGGGGAAGAACTGCGAACTCAGGGCGGAGAATATAGAGAGCCGCCCCGACGGCACTACCGACTGCGACATTGTGTACCAAGGCGGACACCTACATATACACATACCGGCTCATGGACGACATTTGGTGTATGCTGCCATGGAGGCTGCCGCTGTGGGTATGGCGCTTGGCCTGTCTGAAATAGAGATAGCCAGGGGAATAGCCGCTTACAAGGTGGTTGGGCGACGCGGTGACGTCTGGACCGGGGAGAAACTGACCCTTGTGGACGACAGCTACAATGCAAATCCTGACTCCATGCGCTGCGCAATTGAATCCATGAAGGATATGCCAGGCCGCCATGTGTGTATTCTGGCCGATATGCTGGAAATGGGCCAAGAATCTGAGGCAATGCACTTGGAGCTGGGCAAATACGCCGCACAAAACGGGATGGAGCTTGTCCTGTGCTGCGGAGAACTTGGACGGGCGATAGCCATGGGAGCCGGCGAAAAGGGACGTTGGTTCAAGAGCCGTGAGGAACTGGCTCAGGCTTTGCCGGAGCTTATAAGCACCGGAGACACCGTGCTGGTAAAAGCCTCAAGGGGCATGCATTTGGAGGAGATATCCGAAAAGCTAAAGCAAATGTGACGGGAGAGATAGATATGACAAGACCCATAGTTCTTTTTGATCTGGATGACACAATACTGGATTTTCACCAGGCTGAAAAATTGGCTATTGCCAAGACGCTTAAAGATATGGGCATAGAACCCGAAGACGGAGTTATCCGCCGCTACAGTGAGATTAATGCCCGGCAGTGGAAACGTCTCGAGACCGGCGAGATAAGCCGGGAACAGGTGCTGGTGGGCAGATTCGAGATCCTTTTTAAGGAACTTGGAGTGGACTGCTCAAGTACGCAGGCCAAGGCTGCCTATGAGACTTATCTTTCTCAGGGACATTTTTTTATTCCGGGAGCAGAAGAATTGCTGAAAAAACTGCAGGGTGACTTCAGACTTTTTATCTGCTCCAACGGCACGGCAGTGGTTCAGGCAGGGAGACTTAAAAGCGCAGGCATTGCTCCGTATTTTGAGGAAATATTCATATCCGAGGATGTAGGCTACAATAAGCCCAGTGTGGAATTTTTTGAACGCTGCTTTGCCCGTATAAAGGATTTTGACCGCGACAGATGCATAATCATCGGTGACAGCCTGAGCTCGGATATCTTGGGAGGTATAAATGCGGGAATAAAGACCTGCTGGTTCAATCCCAGACACAAAATGCGCAGTGATGAGATTGTTCCGGACTTCGAGCTTGGAGAGCTTAAACAAGTACCGGAACTGCTCAAAAGAGTTTTTTGTTAAATATTCCTATAAAATCGTACGAAAATTTGTATTTAATTCCCATTGTAAATTTTTTTGCGGATGATATAATACCCGCATGAAGCGAGCAGTATTATAAAACGGAGCGCTGCACCTAACAGCGCTCTGTGTATTTTTGAGGGGATTACAGATGATCAACACCCTGTCATATTTAAGGGAACTTAATATGTGCTCCATGATGCTGCGTGTAGTGTTGGCAATGCTGGTGGGTGGCATCGTAGGTTTTGAGCGGGAAAAAAAGGGGCGTCCGGCTGGATTTCGCACCTATATGTTGGTAGCTGTGGGTGCTACGCTTACGGTTATACTTAGCCAATATTTGGACTTTATGCTCAACAACCGGTGGGAACTTGCTGCCGACGCCATAGGAATAAAAACAGACTTGTCCCGTTTCGGAGCACAGGTCATTAACGGAGTCGGCTTTCTGGGTGCGGGCACTGTTATCGTTACCGGTAAGCAGGAAGTAAAGGGGCTTACTACGGCTGCAGGGCTGTGGGCTTCTGCCTGCATGGGCATCGCCATAGGCGCCGGATTTTACGAGTGCATGATAATGGGAACTTTGCTGATTGTCTGCTGCATGAAGCTCCTGCCGTTTATTGAGACAGTGGTTACAAGAAGAGCCAGAAATATGTACATATATGTGGGCATGGACAGTATGGAAAATCTTGGCTCTGTTGTAAGTTATCTTAAATCCTCTAATATAAAGCTCTTTGATGTAGATATAGACAAGTCCGATAATGAGCATCTCAAGCAGATAAACGCGCTTTTCAGTATACGTCTGCCCAAACAGCTCCAACACACCGAAGTACTTGCAAAGATTGCCACTATGGATGGCATCCTTGCCATTGAGGAAGTTTGAGAGGGGGAACGAAAATGCTGTCGTGTTTTGATTTTGTCAGAGACGTTGACATGCTGTCTATCACGGCGCGAATGGTGCTGGCGGTAGTATGCGGCGGATTAATTGGAATAGAACGGGAATATAAAAGACGGCCTGCCGGTTTTCGTACCCATATACTTATATGTCTGGGTGCAGCCATGACCACATTGACCAGCCAGTACCTTTACCTAAATATGGGTATGTATACTGACATTGCCCGTCTGGGTGCACAGGTGATTGCCGGTGTGGGCTTTATAGGCGCAGGGACAATAATTGTGACCAAGCACCAGAGAGTCAAGGGCCTTACTACGGCGGCCGGGCTTTGGACGGCGGCAATTATTGGACTGGTCTGCGGTGCGGGATATGTTGAGTGCGCTATATTTGCCACACTGATGGTTCTTATGGCAGAACTTGTGCTGATACGTTTTGAATACCGCTATGCTCTTAAAGCAGACGACGTGCACCTGTATATTGAGTACACTGACGCAAATGTCATTGAAGAAATAGTTAAGGTAATTCGGGATAAACACCTGAGCATGAAGGAATTGGAGATAACCAGAGTAACCGGTGACAGCGATTCTATGAAATACTGTGCCATTGTTGCCGTGCGTGTAAGTCGTAAACAGCTGGATGAAGAAGTTGTAAAGGCTATAAATACCGTGGAGAATGTGACCGCGGTGGAAGAGCTTTAATTTCAAATCATGGCCGCACCTTGAAACATCTGTTTAAAAATGGATGTTTCAAGGAAGCGGCTTTCTTTTTGCCGCATAATGAAACATCTATAGGCATGCGGCTGGAAAATTATTTGAATTATAGGGGCATATGTGGTATAAATAAAAATCAGAAGATATTTTCCAGGGGGGAGATTATGAGACCGGGACGCATTGATTCCGGTATTTCCTGGCTCTCAAAGTTTTGTGCGGCGGTTATACTTGTATTGTCCGCGCTGTTCATGCTGTTGCTGACGCTTTCCGCATATACAGAGACGGCAAATGTCAGTACAAACAACGAGGCAGGAGAACTGGTGGAGATCTATGCAGATAATGTTTTTCTAAATATTTTGCTGCTTTTCCTCTTTATATCCAGCCTGTACCTTTTATATAGACATTGCGTCAATTTTAGCCTGCGGCGCGCTGAGCTTATTCTGCTGGCTCTGGTGTTCCTGCTCGGGCTGGCGTTTATAGTATCCGTTAAGTTGGCTGCTCCGTGGTACTCTGACTCGTATCAGGTGCTCTATGCCGCAGAAAGGGCAGCTTCTAACGACTTCGATGCACTGGACGCATATTTTTATCGATTTCCGTTCCAGCTTGGCTATGTGCTGTATGCTGAGGTCCTGTTCAGACTGATGGGCAGTTTGCTGCCGGGGATGCCTTCTGGTTATTATCGTCTTGCCCTCCAGGGGGTCAATTTGCTGTGGTTGCTATTGGCATATCATGCGTTGACACAGCTGAGCCAACATCTCTTTAAGAATCATCGTGTCCAGGTCTTTGCAATAATACTTTTACTGCTTTGCCTTCCGCCGGTGCTCTCCTGCACTTTCCTTTATGGGATTATCCCAGGCTTTGCCTTGGGTGCAGTAGCTATGTGGATGTTTGCCGCTTTTTTACAGCAACAGCGTTTATGGCAGGGCGTACTGTGTGCGCTTTCCCTAGGATTATCAGTTATACTAAAGCTCAACTACATGATTTTTGCTGTGGCGATATGCATTATATGGATGATAGATTTGCTAAAAAACAGAGGAATCAAATCGCTCATTTGCCTGATTCTTACTGTTGCAGCTGTCTCGACGCTTAACAGTGCCCCTCAGACCATTTACGAGCGGCGCTCCGGGAAGGATTTTGGCCAAGGCATTCCTATGCTGGCCTGGGTGGCTATGGGTATGAGCGAAGGCTATGCCGGTCCCGGGTGGTATAAGGAAGACAACACAGTAAAAGTTTTCATGGAAACCGGTATGGATGCAGAAGCTACTGAGGAAAATGCAATATCGGTAATCCAGGATCGAGCAGCTTACTTTTCCGTAAATCCAAGCAAGGCTTGGGACTTTTTCTGGGAGAAACTCAGATCCCAGTGGAACGAACCTACCTATGAGAGCCTTTGGATAAACCAGGTTCAATCCAGCTATGGGGAGAAAGGCCGCTTATACGAATGGTTCTGCGGAGCAGAGGAGAGGCTGACTATCACATATATGAACCAATACCAACAGCTGATTTTCCTGGGAACATTGCTGTCATGCATTTATCTGTTCATTAAACGAGATATCCTTCAGTGCTTACCAATATTGGCTGTACTTGGCGGAATACTGTATCATCTGTTATCCGAAGCCAAAAGCCAGTATGCTTTGCCATATTTTATTCTTATGGTGCCGCTGGCCGCTTACGGATTTTGCGGCTTGTTCCACAGCGTAGAACATCACTCAGCTCAAGAGCGTAAATAAAACTTAACCGGAACCTGGCTAAGAGTTGCTGCGGCTCCGGATATAGGAAAAGGGATATGGACAAAACTCAAATCTCATACAGCGAGGGCTTGCTCCTCTGGCTCAAAAACCTTTATATTAACAATCGCAGACCCTTTCTTGCGACTATGGTAACAGGCTTTGCCGCCCACATGTACATGTTTGCCAACAAGCTGGTAAATCACGACGATATCGAAGCGCTTTTTTATAAAGGTGCCACCGTTACTTCCGGACGCTGGGGACTCGAGCTTTCAAGATTGATATTTCCCGACTGGTCTATGCCATGGATCTATGGACTGCTGACGCTGCTGTTTATTGCCGTATCCGTGTGCATTATACTTCGGGTCTTGAATATTTCTTCCCCGGTTCTCCAGATAATACTTGCTGCCGCCGTGGTTAGCTTTCCGTCCCTTACCGGGACCTTCTGTTTCATGTTTACCAGCGCGGCTTATGGGCTAGCCTTTTTCCTGTCCGTCCTCTGTGTCTGGTTCTACCGGAAAGGTGGATTGCTCAATGCCTTTGCCGCAGCTCTGACCTTGGTGCTTTGCCTGGGCATATATCAGGCATATGTGTCCATAAGTGCAAGTCTTCTTGTCATACTAATGATACAGGATTGTCTGGAAGGTGAGAAGTCTCCCTGGCAGATCCTAGTCTGGGGATTTAAGGCTCTCGCCATGATGGCAGCGGCGCTGATTATTTACTTTATCGTTACTCTTCTGGTGTTTAAATTTACCGGTACGGAGTTTAACGACTATGTGTTGGAAAACGTCAATTCCGGTGCCAGTATCCTAGGCAAAATACGCATGGCCTACCAGAATTTCTGGGATATATTCACCTTCCGCAATTATTATGTAATAAGTACCGAGGCCTCCCGGATAGTGCATCTGGGTCTTATCCTCCTTGTGCTTTTTGGAGCTGTCCTTGCAGCCAAAAGGAAAACTGCACCTCTCAACTGGGCGCTGCTGGCTTTGCTCATTCTTCTGCTGCCTTTGAGCATAAACTGCATGTATCTTATGATGTCGGCTCAGTCAATCCACACCCTGGTTCTGTACAGCTTTGTGTGCGTTTATTTTCTGGCAGCTGTGATAATCGAAAAAAATAAAGCGATCAGCCGGAAAGTCCTGAAGGATCTTACGGCACTGATGATGTGCCTTGTAGTAGCCTCCAATATTTATTTTGCAAATATGTGCTATTTAAAGATGCATTTGCAGTATGAGGCTGCCGATTCCTTCTATGTGTCCATGATTGCTCAGATTAAGGATACGGAGGGCTTTGACGCAAACAGTCGCCTTGCCATAATTGGACAGCAGGACAATTTGCTTTATTATGCACCTGAACTGGATACTTCTCTGCTGCTGGGGCCCTCCAATGACCTTATAAATATTTATTCCCGGGAAAACTTTTTCAGGCAGTATCTGGGCTTTGACATTGCCTTTGCTGACGAGAAGGAGATTGAAGAGATAAGTGCCATGCCCGAGTTTGAACAAATGGCAGAGTATCCCTATTATGGTTCCATAGAGAAGATAGGAGATTATATAGTTGTAAAGTTGGGATAAGTGTGAAAAGAGGACTTGAAGGGGTTTTACTGCTTGTTCTGAGCTGTTTTGCCGTATGCGCCGTATGCGGCTGCGGCTCATTGGAGAGAAAATTTACAACAGTGGAAGCCGAGGTCGAGACGGATACGAAATCAATGCCGGCAGATCTGGGCCGCTATTGGTACGGTTACTGGTATCTCACAGACGCTGAAGGAGACTGGGGGCGTTTGGACGGCTACAGCTGGGATTGCTGCGGTGAATTGAGCTCAGAGGCGGATGACCAGTCTCTGCTGTTGTGGGATGAGGACATGCCAAAGGACTATTACCTTGCCCGGATAGACTTTCAGTTTTCTGACGGAGAATATATCTGCACCGGAGGAGAGTTCTTGGACATCAGTCTGAACAGGGGAGCGGCTGCAATAAAACTGGAGGAAAATGAGGGGCAGTTCCTGGAGATAAGCGGCGTCTATAGCGATGAGACTACAGGCAATTTTTACTATGTAATATGTCTCCGCCCCTGGGGGGACGAATGGCCTCAGGGTAAAAGCCGACCTTATTACTACGAGCGTTGGTATCTGCCGAAAATAGAGGCGGGAGAAGACCCGCCGGATGCGATAGAGCCCTATGAATAAATTAAACAACAAGGCCGCGGAGAGTATTCACTCCGCGGCCTTGCTGTGTGCCGTCATTCATGTTTCTTTGCAGTTATGTAAACTTGAACGAAAAGCCCCAGCACAAACACCGACAGGACAGCAGGAAGATACGGGCCGATTTTCAGGTCGGGAAACCAGATCCTTATTACGAGGATCAAAACCATGAGAGCTACCTGGGCCCAGCGGCACCAGCTGCGCAGCGCATTTAAAATGTGGGTCCAGTTACGGTTGCTGAAGCGAACTCCCACTAGATTGAACCTGAAAATGCCGTCGCTGTAGGAACTGATGGAATTTTCATCGTAGTAAGCGGGCAAACGATCCTTGACAAAAAAGGTAAAATAAACGCCGAAGAAAAAGCAAAGCCCAAGCATGGTCATGGTTCCTGAAGGAAGACTCTCGAGCTCTCCGGTAAAAAACAGATACGCAACTATGACCAAGCTGAAGCAGCTGCAGAAAATGAAAGCCAGTTTTGCTCGCCTGGAAGCGCCTCCTCTCTGAGGCAATTTCTCTCCGGAAAAGCTGATTGCCTTTTTTACTATGTTTTCCACCTGCTCCAGATCCTGAGGGGTATCGGCATTTATGCGGTGGCTTTCCAGCAATTCTGTGACACTTACGCCCAGAGTTTGGGCCAGAGGCAGCAGCATACTCACATCCGGCAGGCTCAGGCCGCGCTCCCATTTGGAAACGGCTTTGTCGGATATGTTCAGCAGTTCCGCCAGTTGCCTCTGTGTATAATTTTTTTCCCTCCTCAGTTCAGCCACGAACCTGCCGAACTGGGCTTTATCAATTTCATACATGATTAGCCTCCCATATGTTCTGGATATATCATATCTGCGCGGATAAAAAAATGCAACCGACTGGCGGTAGAGTAGCAATAAAACAGCTTATCAGGGCGAGTATACCCGTGGTTTAATGGGGGCTGATGGCCAAGGCTTTAAAGTAGATTGCCAGTAATTCAGGTTAAGTTAATTTTTAAGTAAAAATTTAGTAAAAAATATTGACTTCAAAGGAGGGCTTGTTTATAATGAATTTAGATAATTTAGTAAAGCATGGCAGAGGAGGAGCGAAATGGCAACAATCAAGGATGTAGCACAGGCAGCTCAGGTCTCTGCTGCGGCAGTGTCCCGAGTCCTCAACAAAGACGACAACATTTCCGTAAGCCCTGAAGTCAGGGCCCGTATCTTTCAGGCTGCCCACTCCCTGGGCTATGTTTCTCCCAGGCAGCGCAAGGCTGCGGAGCACAAAAAGCATCTGGTCATTGGCGTGGCAGATTGGCGGGTTGTCCGGCCTGACAGGCATAATGTGCGCCTGTCATCCCTTTCCTGCCTGGTACAGATGATGACCGACGAGTATGAAGTAAGCTTTGTGCGTCTGGTTTTCGGACAGGTGCAGAGAGTGGATGGGGTCATTGCCCTTGGTGTCTTTAACGAGGCTGAGGTGGATTTTCTCCGTTCTTTGTCCTTTGCCATCGTTTTTGTAAATTCCGACCAGCAGAGCTATGAATTTGACCAGGTTCAGGTGGACTTTGATTTGGGCATGGAGCAGGTTATCAGCTATCTGCTGGATAAAAAGCAGTACACCGGTGTGGGCTATATAGGCGGTATTTACGACGGGGTGAACGGACGCATAGGCGGCCACCGTCTTGCGGCCATGCAGCGCATACTGGAAAACAGAGGGGCATACGACCCCGAGCTTTTCCATGTGGGAGAGATGAGCAAGGAGAGCGGCTATGCACTGGCCAAAAAGGCAGTGGAGGAAAACGCTCTTGCCGAGGCCATGCTCCTGGGCAGCGACGAGGTTGCAGAAGGCGCTCTGGAGGCGTTCAGGGAACTGGGCGTTCGTATACCGAAAGATGTGGCCGTCATCATATACCAGGATGTGCAGACTCTGGAGAGCAAGTGGCCAACCGGTACCTGCCTTGAGATGTATCCGGACTATGTATGGGAAAACGCTCTGGAGCTGCTCTTTGGCCGCATCAGGCAGAAGCGCAGTCAGGCAGTAACGGTGATGGTGCCGACACACCTGAAAATTGGAGACACTGCTTGAATTCCCCTTTATTGATTGCAAGAGAATGACTCTCTTACAATAGATAAATATTGGTAACTTTGTATGCAACAGAAGGAGGAAAAGTATGAAAAAAATAGTGGCTCTCCTGTTGGTGAGCGTACTGTGCGTTGGTCTGCTATGCGGCTGCGGCCAGAGCGCCGAGCCTGAGACCAGTGCGGAAGCTCCAGAGGCAGCCGGTACCGAGACCAGCACGCCCGAAGCGGAAAACATTGCCATTGACACCCTGCGCGTCGCTTTTGTTCCCTCCCGTGAACCCGATGAGATAATCACTGCTACCGAACCCCTGAAGGAACTGCTCACCGCTGAGCTTGCCAAGCTGGGTTATGATGTGGGAACAGTGGACATCACCGTTGGTACAAGCTACGAGGCCGTTGGTGAAGCTCTGTCAGCCGGTACGGCAGATGTGGGACTTATACCCGGCGGCACCTACGTCCTGTATGACGACGGCTGTGATGTACTGCTTACCGCCACCCGTGACGGCCTGTCCATTGATTCCGACAGCGCCAAGGACTGGAATGACAACGCACCCACCGAGCCCACCACCGAGCAGGTCACCAGCTACCGTGCGCTGATGATAGCCGGACCCTCCGAGAAGGGCAAAGAGTTGGCTGACAAGGTCAATGCCGGCGAAGAGCTGACCTGGGAAGACGTGAGCAGCGCCAACTGGAGCGTTGCCAACTCCTCTTCTCCCGCAGGATATATTTACCCATCCCTGTGGCTTCAGGAGAACTTCGGCAAGAACATTACCGAGCTTCCCCACGCCGTCCAGTCCGACTCCTACGGCAGTGCCTTTGCCCGTCTGGCCTCCGGTCAGGTGGATGTGCTGTGCACCTATGCCGATGCACGCCGTGACTATGAGGACGAGTGGACGGGCGAGTATGCCATGACAAACAGCATCTGGGACGACACCGCAGTGATCGGCGTCACTCCAGCCATCTACAACGACACCATCAGCGTCAGCAAGACTTCGCCCATCATGGACGATGCCTTTAAGGCCGCTCTCTCCGAGGCATTCATTAATATTGGAAACACCGAGGAAGGCAAGGCCGTTATCGCCATTTACAGCCACAACGGCTATCTGCCTGCCCAGTCCTCCGATTACGATTCCGAGCGGGCCGCTCAGGAGATGATACAGTCCCTCAACAGCGCAGGCTGATTACAGTCAAATACATATCTCTGAATGAGGGAGGGAGCCCTGGGCTTTCCTCCCTCATTTGGAATGGAGAGATGCAACAATGATTGAATTTAAAAATGTGAGCAAGCGCTACCCCAACGGCTTCGAGGCTCTGAAGAATATTAATCTTACAATAGAGCAGGGAGAGTTCGTGGCAATTATCGGACTTTCCGGAGCAGGAAAGTCTACCTTGATACGCACCATAAACCGCATGCATGACATTACCTCAGGCAGCCTCACCGTGGACGGAACGGACGTAATGAGTCTGCATGGCAAGAGTCTGCGCGCTTTCCGTCGGAAAATAGGCATGATATTTCAGTCCTTTAATCTTATTACCCGCACCACGGTGATAAAAAATGTGCTCACGGCTTTCGTGCCTGACCTGCCCTGGTGGAGAGCCACTTTCGGCGTATTTACGAAGGCGGAAAAGATGAAGGCTCTGGAATCGCTGGATAAGGTGGGTATACTTGACAAGGCCTTTGTTCGGGCCGATCAGCTCTCCGGCGGCCAGCAGCAGAGAGTTGCCCTGGCCCGCACTCTGGCTCAGAATCCCCAAATAATTCTGGCAGACGAACCGGTGGCCGCTTTGGATCCGGTGACAGCAAAGCAGGTAATGGATGATTTTAAGCGCATCAATAAGGACATGAATATCAGCGTGCTTATAAATATCCACCATGTGGAACTGGCTCTCCAATATGCCGACCGGGTAGTGGGTATAAGGGCCGGGGAGATAGTGTACGATGGCCCGGTGGACAAGGTGGACCAGCAGGTACTGGACTCCATATATCAGGGCAGACAGGAGGAGACGGTATGAGCCTGTATGACAAGATCTTCCCTCCAAAGACTCTGACCCTGTCCAACGGCAAACAGGTAAAAAAACCCCGCTCCAGGGCGCCGCTGATCGCTCTGGTGTTTGTTGTCATGTCCGCTGTCTCCATTGAAGTCACGGGTTTTGACATGTCAGTGCTGATCAGTCGGATCAAAGAGTTCTTTGTAATTCTTGATGACATGATACCGCCGCGCTGGGACTATATGCCCCAAATCTGGAAACCCCTGTTCGACACCATAAAAATGTCCCTGCTGGGTTCATTCATAGGTTCGGTACTGGTGGTGCCTTTTGCCATGCTGGCCTCCACCAACATTATACATAACAGGCTGGTTGTAGCCTCCATGCGGCTGCTGCTGAGTATCATCCGCACGCTGCCCACACTGGTCTCTGCTCTTATTGCCACCTATATCTTTGGTCTGGGTACACTGGCAGGTACCACGGCCATTGCGATTTTCACTTTTGCCTATATCGGCAAGATACTTTATGAGGAAATAGAGACGGTGGACATGGGGCCATTTGAGGCCATGGAAGCCATGGGCGCCACAAAGTCCAGGGCCTTTATCAGCGCTATTGTCCCTCAGGTGCTGCCCTCATATCTGTCCAACTGTCTGTTCTGTTTTGAGGGCAACGTGCGCTATGCCTCTATCCTCGGATACGTTGGCGCCGGAGGTCTGGGTCTCATACTCAACGAGAAAATCGGATGGCGGGAATATTCCAGCGTGGGCATGATACTGCTGGCTCTGTTTGTGACCGTGTTCATCATAGAGACTATAAGCCGGGCAGCCAGGAAAAGGCTGGTATAAGGGGGGCTTACTGCAATGGATAAACGTATACAGCAGGCCTATGACCAGCGGCCGAAGCCCTGGGTTTTTGAATTGTCTGTAACTTTGGTGGTGCTTGGACTGCTCATATGGAGCGGCACTGCCGTAGAGACGGCAGGCACGACCCAAAGCGGCGCAAAAATTGCAGCAAATATCCTGTCCGGAATTTTTCATCCAGATACCGGACTGCTTTTTAATCTCACAAAGCAGGGTGTGCTTTATCTGCTGTTGGAGACTATGTGCATCGCCTTCCTGGGCACTGTAGTTGGTGCCATAATTTCCATACCCCTGGCCTTCATATCCGCCTCAAACCTGACGCCAAAGCCAGTGGCATTCATTGGCCGAATAATCATTATGGCAATACGCACCGTGCCCGCTTTTGTCTACGGCCTCATGTTCATCCGTGTTACCGGTCCCGGAGCCTTTGCCGGACTTCTCACAATGTCATTGTGCTCTGTGGGCATGGTTAGCAAGATGTACATAGAGGCAATAGAAGATCTGGACGTGCGGGTGCTGGAATCACTGGATGCGGCGGGATGCACCACCTGGCAGAAGATCCGCTATGGTATTTTGCCCCAGCTTATGCCAAACTTCGCCTCAACAGCCATATACCGCTTTGACATCAATCTGAGAGACGCCACAGTGCTGGGCCTGGTGGGAGCCGGCGGCATAGGTGCGCCTTTGATTTTCGCCATGAACGCCTACCGCTGGGAGGAAGCAGGAGCAATCCTCACCGGGCTTATTGTGCTGGTACTCATAGTGGAGTGGATATCTACAAAGATAAGAGTAAAGCTGGCAAGAGGCTGATATGGAAAAAGAATTAAAAATAATATATACTTCCGACACTCACGGCCACATTTTTCCGGTGAACTATGCCCAGAAGTCCAAAGCTCCCGGGGGACTGCTGGCCTTGGCCGCTCAGGTTGAAAAGGATGGAGATACTCTGATATTGGACGGGGGAGACTCCCTTCAGGGTACACCTCTGTCCCAGTATTACATAGAAAACAGCGGGGATTTCCCCCTTCACCCGGTGGCTGAGAGCTTTAATGCCCTGGGGCTGGATTACTACACTCTGGGCAACCACGACTTTAACTTTGGTTACGAGGCTTTGAAAGAATATATCCGGGCCATGAATGCCCTCTGTCTCTGTGCCAATGTGGAGGACTTGGGGGGAAAGCTCAGCATTCAGCCCTGGATTGTCCATACCCTGGAAAACGGCCTTCGTACTGGCATTACCGGCATAGTAACGGACTACGTGAACATATGGGAGCAGCCCCAGAACATGGAGAAGCTCCGGGTATTAGATGCTTTTGAATCGGCTTCAAAGGCGCTTTCAGAAATGAAAGAGCTTTGCGACGTCACAGTGTGCATCTATCATGGCGGTTTCGAGGAAGACCTGGAGACCGGCAGTCTGCTGTCCGACAGCGGAGAGAATATTGCCTGTCGGATAGCCAGGGAACTGGACTTTGATATACTGCTGACAGGACATCAGCATATGGCAATAGAAGGGATTGAACTGTACGGCTGCTACGCCGTGCAGGCTCCTGCCAATGCCGGAGAGTATATTGAGCTTGAGGCCTGCCTGGGGGCAGGGGGACTAAAAGTGAAATCCGGTCTGTCCCCAATTGGCAGCAGTTATTTGGCCGAGCCGTACAACAGCCTGCTGCCTTTTGAGGACAGGGTGCAGCAGTGGCTGGATAGGCCCATAGGCTTTCTGAAAAAGGATATCCCGCCTGAGGGCAAATTGGAAGCTGCTCTTAATGGCAGCCGTGTGGCGGAGCTATTTAACCTTGTGCAGCTGGAGGCCACTGGGGCGGACTTTTCATGTACCAGTTTGGGAAACGAGCCGGTGGGGCTTTCCTCTCCGGTAACGATGCGGGGTGTTACCGCCGCATATCTATTTGCAAACACCCTGGTGGTGCTGGAAGTGACGGAGAAAGTTATACGCCTGTGCCTGGAGCGCTGTGCCGAGTACTTTGATCTGACCGAGGACGGTATTGAGGTATCGCAAGCATTTCTGCTGCCAAAGGTAGAACACTATAATTACGACTTCTATGCCGGACTTGATTATACCATAGACCTGCGTCGCCCTGCGGGACAACGGGTAGTAAGTCTAAGACTGCCGGACGGCAGTCCATTGGGAGACAAAAGGTACCGCCTGTGTACCAGCAACTACCGGGCCACTGGTACCGGTGGTTATGAGGTGCTGAGGGAATGCCCCGTACTTTGGAGGGGCGGCGTTGAAATGCCGGATCTGACGGCACAGTATATACAAAAACACAGCCCGGTCACACTGGAGTGTCCGGGCCGGATGGAGATACTGCGCTGAGCATAAACTTGACAGATTTGGCGGGATATGCTTTTATAAATGCTGTAAAAAGCAGGAAAGAAGGTGGATAATGGAGCGGTTTGAATTGGCAAGGGATGGAATTATGAAAGCCGGCGCCGCTCTGCGTAAGTGTCCCTTGGATAAAGATGAAGTCCGCAGGAAAACAGACCATCAGGATCTGGTGACCTGCTGGGACAAAAAAGTTGAACAAATGCTGCGGCAAGAAATACTCGGTGCCTTTCCCATGGACCGAGTGGTAGGCGAGGAGTATCCGGAAGATCCGGGCAGTTGCGGTGACGTTGCATGGTATATCGACCCAATAGACGGAACTACAAATTTTATAAATCAGCGTAAAAATTATGCTGTGTCCATAGCCTGCTGGAAAGCTGAGCAGCCCCTTTTCGGCTTGGTCCTTGATGTGGAAAGGGACGAGCTTTACTGGGCCAGAAGCGGAAGCGGGGCATGGCGGAACGGAGAGAATATCCACGTCTCAGGGCGCCGGGAAATTTCGGACCTGCTGCTTACAACGCCTTGTATACAGTATACTTTTCTGGAGACCCATCCACATAGGGAGTGGATTTTAAAGCTGGCCAGAGCTGTCAGGGCCGTCAGGAGCCTGGGTTCCGTGGCACTGGAGCTGTGCCAGCTTGCAGCGGGTGAGGCAGATATGTTTGTCACCACACGTTCAGCCCCTTGGGACCATAATGCCGCCCGTGTGATTCTTTTGGAAGCAGGTGGATGTATATGCACTCTGAACGGGGAAGATCTGCCGTTAAATTCAAAGACTACTGTGGCCGCCTTTAATAGCCAGGAGATGCAGAAACTTATTTTACAGGGCGGATATTAATTAAAAAGCTCCTGCCGTGAAGTTTAGTCAAAAACTTTCCGGCGGGAGCTTTTTACATCTAAAATAAAATTTTCAGCAGCACAAGCAGCAGAGCGCCTGGAATGCCGAAGCAACCGGCAATGAGAACATTAATTAAATTAATTTCAATGGAAAAATCAAAAAATCCACTTATGATATTTACTACGATAAGCAGGGCAAAACCACAGACAGCGTTGATCAAAAGTTTAAAAACCAGCTTGATGGGAGCCGCCAGTATCTTGAAAAGTATAACGATAGACAGCACTGCAGCCGCAAGCATAAGCAGAATAGACATTGTTTCCATAGGGTTCCCTTTCCCAGCACAGGCAAAAAATGCCTGAGTATTTTTTAATAAGGCGCAGATAATAGAACCAGACAAGAGCCCGGGCGGTAAGAGAGATAAGCTGCCAGATGATGCGCCATATGTATATATGGATACATCTAAAACGGGAAATTGTCAAGCGGTGCGAGAGTTTTCCCGTAAAAAGAAAATATCGTCCGCGGGGCGGGCTGCCGGTGGCAGTCCGCCTTTTGCATTATTATATGTAATTAATACAGAACTTATTTTATATATTTTCTCTATAAGCTGTCCCGACCCTTAACCCTTGAAATCTACAGTATTTATGTTATAATATATTGGTTAAAATAGGATTATAATGCACTAGATGTAGTATTTGAAAGGTCAAAGCATATATGAGCAGCACACAGTACGGAAACGACAGCATATCCCAGCTTAAGGGGGCGGACAGAGTCAGAAAGCGGCCTGGAGTCATCTTTGGCTCCGATGGGCTTGACGGTTGCGAACATGCAGTATTTGAGATATTGTCAAATTCCATAGACGAGGCCAGAGAGGGACACGGAGATCTTATTACTCTGACCTATTACGAAGACCATTCAATTGAGGTTGAGGACTTTGGACGTGGCTGCCCCGTGGATTGGAACACCAATGAGAAACGCTATAACTGGGAGCTGGTTTTCTGCGAGCTTTATGCCGGAGGCAAATACCAGAACAGCAGCGGCGGGGATTATGAATATTCTCTTGGTCTCAACGGTCTTGGTTCCTGCGCCACGCAATATGCCTCAGAATATATGGACGTCACGGTGCGCCGCGATGGGAACAAGTACCAGCTCCACTTTAAAAAGGGAAAAGTCTGCGGCAAAAAGGGCCATGAACTCATTGTAGAGCCCACTGACAGGAAAAAGACCGGAACCACCATTCGCTGGAAGCCGGATCTGGAAGTATTTACAGATATAAATATTCCGGAAGAGTATTTTGACGATGTGCTTCACCGCCAGGCAGTTGTTAACGCCGGAGTTACTTTCAGGCTACGCCTGGAGAAAAATGGCAAGTTTGAAGTCAGAGACTACTGCTACGAAAACGGTATTATAGATTATGTTAGGGAACTGTCCGGCACTAAGCCGCTGACTGAGCCGGAGTTTATCTCTGCCGAGCGCAAGGGGCGGGACCGGGAGGACAAGCCTGAGTACAAGGTGAAGCTCTCCGCCGCTTTCTGCTTCTCAAAGGATGCCAGCGTTCTGGAATATTACCACAACTCTTCCTGGCTTGAAAACGGCGGTGCGCCGGACAAGGCAGTCAGAAGCGCCTTTGTCTCTGCTATAGATGCCTACATAAAGAAGATAGGCAAGTATCAAAAGAATGAGTCCCCGGTTAAATTTCAGGATATACAGGACTGCCTTGTTCTGGTAACAAACTGCTTTTCCACCCAGACATCCTATGAGAACCAGACAAAGAAAGCCATAAACAACCGCTTTATCCAGCAGGCGATGACGGAATTTTTCAAGACAAATCTTGAAATCTACTTCATTGAAAATAAGCCGGAGGCGGACAGAATAGCCGAGCAGGTGCTTATAAACAAGCGCAGCCGGGAAACTGCTGAGCGGGCCAGGCAAGGCATGAAAAAAAAGCTGTCCGGAAGTATTGACATTTCCAACCGAGTGCAGAAATTTGTCGACTGCCGCAGCCGGGATGTGGAGCGCAGAGAGATATATATCGTAGAGGGTGACTCCGCTTTGGGCTCCTGCAAACTTTCAAGGGATGCGGAGTTTCAGGGGATAATGCCGGTGCGTGGGAAGATACTCAACTGCCTCAAAGCCGACTACGTGCGTATATTTAAAAGCGATGTAATTACCGATCTTATAAAGGTTCTTGGCTGCGGCGTTGAAGTAAAGGATAAACACACCAAAGATCTGTCCAGCTTTGATATTAATAATCTCCGCTGGAACAAAGTCATAATCTGCACTGATGCAGATGTGGACGGCTTTCAGATACGCACACTCATTCTGACCATGCTTTACCGTCTGGTGCCAACCCTCATACAGGAGGGATATGTATATATTGCCGAGTCCCCCCTATATGAGATAGAGAGCAAAGGCAAGACATACTTTGCCTATTCCGACAGAGAGAAGGCAGAGATAATTGAGAGTCTTAAAGGAGCCAAGGCAAGTATCAACCGCAGCAAGGGCTTGGGCGAAAACGACCCGGATATGATGTGGATGACCACGATGAACCCGGAGACCCGAAGGCTGATAAAAGTTATGCCGGAGGATGCGGAGCTCATGGCTCAAAGCTTTGAACTGCTTCTGGGGGACAATTTGGAGGGCAGAAAAAACCATATCGCTCAGTTTGGCTACAGGTATTTGGACATGGCGGATATTTCATAAATATAGAGAGGAAAAAGACAGAATGAAAAAATATGAAAACGACTTCGTATACGGACGGGACAGACTCAGAATCCTGCTTATAGCTACTGCTGTGGGCTGCGCTCTCAGCTTGCTTACTCCCCAATACACCTATATTCAGGTGGCTTTTATGTGCATGACCGTGGTTTTGTTCGTCACCAGTATTGCGCTCATATTCAAATATTGCCGCTGCCCCAATTGCGGCAAGGTAATATTTCTGGGAGTCATGGCCCTGAAAGCCTGCCCCCGCTGCCATAGAAATCTTGTTACCGGAAAGAAAATGAAATCAGGCAAATCCAGATAAGTGAGTAGAAAATGGCTAAGAAAAAAGTCGAGGAAAAGAAGAAGTTTGATAATCCCAATGTAGTTGGCCTGCGGGCCGAGGTTTTAGAGCAGCCTATAACCGAGACTCTGGAAACAAACTATATGCCCTATGCCATGAGCGTTATTGTTTCCAGGGCCATACCGGAAATCGACGGCTTTAAGCCATCCCACCGGAAACTCCTGTACACAATGTTCAAAATGGGCCTTTTAAGCGGAGCACGCACCAAGAGTGCCAATATCGTAGGCCAGACCATGAAGCTCAATCCCCACGGGGATGCCGCTATATACGAGACTATGGTGCGCTTGTCCACAGGCTATCAGGCTTTGCTCACCCCTTTTGTGGATTCAAAGGGAAACTTCGGCAAGGTCTATTCACGGGACATGTCATATGCCGCTTCCCGTTATACCGAGGCAAAGCTCTCCGCCATATGCAGCGAGATTTTCCGGGATATAGACAAAGACACCGTGGACTTTGCAGACAACTATGACGGCAGTATGAAGGAACCGGGGCTGCTGCCCACCGCCTTTCCAAATGTGCTGGTTTCCGCCAATATGGGCATTGCCGTAGGTATGGCCAGCCAGATATGCGGCTTTAACCTGGGAGAGGTTTGCCAGACTACAATAGAATTCCTTAAGGACCCGGAACATGACCTGCTGTCAACTATGCCTGCGCCGGATTTTCCCACCGGCGGTGAGATAATCTATGACCGCAGCGCCATGGAGAATATCTACCGTACCGGTCGTGGCAGCTTCAAGGTGCGCTCCCGCTGGCGCTATCTTCCCAAGGAAAATATAATTGAAATTTATGAGATACCCTATACCGCAACTTCCGAGGCTATTATTGACAAGGTAGCGGAACTGATAAAAGCCGGGAAGGTCAGAGAGATCAACGACATGCGGGATGAAACGGATTTGTCCGGCCTAAAGCTGGCCATTGATCTTAAAAGAGGGGCAGACCCGGAGAAGCTCATGCAGAAGCTCTTTAAGCTCACCCCGCTGCAGGAAGCTTTCCCATGCAATTTCAATATTTTGGTAGCCGGCAATCCCAGGGTGATGGGCGTAAGGGAGATACTGGAGGAGTGGACGGCTTGGCGCATGGAGTGTATCCGCCGCCGCGTTTACTTTGAGCTTTCCAAAAAGAAGGATAAGCTCCACTTGCTCAAGGGCCTCCAGCGTATTTTGTTGGACATCGACAAGGCCATAGCCATCATCCGGGAGACAGAGCTTGAGGACGATGTAGTGCCTAATCTGATGATGGGCTTCGGCATTGACCAGATACAGGCGGAATATGTGGCGGAGATCAAGCTGCGCAATATAAACCGGGAATATATCCTGAAACGCACCCAGGAGACAGGGGACCTGGAGCAAGAAATTGAAGGTCTGGAAGAGACCCTCAATAATCGCCGTAAGATAAAGAACATAATAATTGACGAGCTGAAGCAAATTGTCAAGAAGTTCCCCAGTCCCAGAAAAACCGGTATAGTCTACGCCGATGAGATAGAGGAATTTGACGAGGAACAGCAGGTGGAGGATTACGGTGTCACCCTGTTTCTGTCCCATGAAGGCTACTTCAAGAAGATAACGGCCCAGTCTCTGCGCATGAGCTCAGAGCAGAAATACAAAGAAGGGGACAGCCTCAATGTAAGCTTTGAGGCCAGCAACAGGGGAGAGCTGCTCTTCCTCACCGACAAGCAGCAGATATATAAGGCCAAGGTGGCGGACTTTGAGGATGTCAAAGCCTCAGTTCTTGGCATATATCTGCCCAGTAAACTACAGATGGATGAGGGAGAAAACATCATATCTATGGTGGACCCCGGGGACTATTCCAAGAACCTGCTGCTTATTTTTGAAAACGGCAAGGCTGCCAGAATAGATATGGCTGCCTATGAGACCAAGACCAACCGGCGCAAGCTGGTGAATGCCTTTTCCGACAAGAGCCCGGTAAAAGCTGTCATGGTAATACGGGAGGAAATGGATGTGGCTTGTTACTCCAGCGATGACAGAGTGCTGGTGTTTAATACATCTCAGCTACAAGTCAAGACCAGCCGCAGCACCCAGGGCGTGGCTGTGATGACACTTAAGGCAAAGCGGAGCATTGTGAGAGCCATTCCCGTAAACGACAGTTCCATATCCAATCTTTCAAGGTATCGAGTTAAAAATCTCCCGGGAGCGGGAGCTATACTAAAGGCAGAAGACAGAGCGGAACAGCAGCTTTCGCTGATGGACGACTGATAGGGGTTTAGGAGGGCTTATGGAAAACATCAGTACTCAGATGAAGAACAACATTGTTTTCAGACGCGTTATACAGTACGTAGTAATTGTTCTCGGCTGCGTAATATATGCTGTGGGCTTTCAGTTTTTCATGTATCCCAACAACATCGTCTCCGGTGGCATCGTGGGTGTAGCTATGATAATTAACAAACTCATGCCTGTGCCGGTCGGTGTTACTACAATTATTTTAAACATTCCTCTTTTCGTTATAGCATGGAGATATTTTGGCTTGGACTTCCTTATAAGCTCACTTGTGGGAATGGCCCTCAGCTCTGCCTTTGTAGACCTGTTTGCAATCTTTAACATAGTACTTACCGATGACCCAATGCTGGCCAGCATTATCGGCGGTGTGATCAAGGGTGTCGGCCTTGGCGTGATATATTATGTAGGTTCCACCACCGGCGGAGTGGATATCGTTGCAAAAATGCTCAGGATGAAGAACCCGCATTTGAACCTGGGCACCATACTTTTGCTTATTGACGCCGCAATTATAGTTGCCTATGCGGTTATCCTCAATAAATATGAGAGCGCCATGTACTCAGTCATTACCATGTTCGTTGTGAGCAAAGTAATAGACCTTGCCCTGTACGGCATAGACAACTCCTGCATATGCTACATCATAAGTGAAAAGAGCAGCGATATCTCCCATGAGATAATTTCCGGGCATATGCACCGGGGGGTTACTATACTTGAGGGACGTGGTGCGTATTCCAGAAAAGAGAAGCAGGTTATTATGTGCGTCATAAAACGCCAACAGATAGCAGAGATACGACGCATAATTAGGACTATGGACGAGAATGCTTTTTTCATCGTTTCAGATGCCAAAAATGTATTCGGCAACGGGTTTGAGAATATAAGGGAAAATAATTGATCAAGCGGGGAAAAACCATGTATCATAAGCTTGCAGCTTTTATACTGACTGTTGCTGCCGTCTTTTCACTCTGCGGCTGCTCAGGACTTTATAACAAGGAATATCTCTCCGTAAATGACTACGTGCCTGCGGTGCAGGAGAACTACAGCAGTAAGGATAAGATAAACGTCAGAAATTTCTCCGGATTGAAACAGGCAATATTACGCTTTGCTTATGCTGGGGAGACAGAGGGACGTGTGGTTTTCGACTCCTCCTATGAGGGAGATCCCCTGGAGGATATGGCCAGCGCCTGCTGGCAGGTGAGGACTCAGGATGCTTTGTGCGCCTATTGCGTGGAAAATATTGCCTATGAGCTCACCAAGATAGTTACTACCAATGAAGCCAGCGTGTATATCAATTATTCCAGCTTCTGTGAAAGTGCTGATAATATTATCCACTTGCCCTTCAGCTATGGAATTGAAAGCAGGTTGGAGGAAGCATTGGAAAACCGGGACAGAAATCTTGTCGTACTGGTTTCCAGCAGCTCATATTCTGCCGAGGATATAGAAGGGTTGCTTACCAAAATTTATCGGGAGAATCCCACTTTAGTGCCAAGAGAGCCCCAAGCCAGCGTTAACATGTATAGCGGCACAGGCTCCCAACGTTTGTACGAGATCAGCATAAACTACGGACTCACATCTGAGGAACTGGAACAGCGTATGGCAGCCCTACAAGCCATTGATGCTTTCAGCGGTGTAAATGTCTCTGGACTTAGCGAATACCAGAGAGCTCTAATGGCATGCCAATATCTTATGGATAACTGCCGCCTGACTGACAGCAGCAGTGACAATACCGCGTATGCGGCCTTGGTTAACCATCAAGCTAACAGCGAGGGTATGGCTTTTGCATATGTGGAGCTATGCCGCCAGTTGGATCTGGAATGCAATATTGTTTACGGGCAGCTATTCTGGGAGGACTATTGCTGGAATATTGTTAAAGTGGACGGTAATTATTATCATGTTGATGCCTCCGAGTGTATCCGCTCAGGACTTGAGGGCAGCTTTTTGAAAAATGATGAGAGCTTTTGGGGTAATTACCGTTGGGATGTTGCATCTTACCCAAAGTGCACAGGTGAACTAAGTTATCAGTCGGGAGATTAATAATTTTAAAAAGGTATTGACAAATCAGCAATTTATGGTAGAATAACCATCGTTGCTGATGCGGGCATAGCTCATCCGGTAGAGCGCCACCTTGCCAAGGTGGAGGTAGCGAGTTCGAGCCTCGTTGCCCGCTCCAATTGAATTGTTATGCGGGCTTTCCGCCCGCATAACTGGTATTTGGCGCCATAGCCAAGTGGTAAGGCATGGGTCTGCAACACCCTGATTCCCCAGTTCAAATCTGGGTGGCGCCTCCACATCGGAGCAAAGTCCGCTTTGCTCCGATTTTTTATTTCCCACGACAAAAACCTTATCTACTCCCTTGCTTCTTCAGATCATGTCCTTATTGTTGGACTTTGATTTGGTTATACTTTTATTTTCATATCTCTCGTCATCTATGCCGCTTGTGTATTGCTGAAATTCTTCATGCGCAAGCACAGAGGATTTTTAGCTTATCACTTTTTACTGTTTACTAAATCTGTGCATTGGGATTTTGGGTAATGAAAAGTTGTTATTCATAATAACTAATATTTCCAAAAGGAGGCAATTATATGCCCGGTCTTGACCAAATCAGAGAGCGCTTTTCTTCGGACAGCTTTGCCACACAGGCAGCCGGGGCTGTTATTGACCTGGCGGAACCGGGCCGCGCAATATGTTCCCTGACCCTCAGGCCCGTCCACTTAAATGCAAATTCCGCCCCTATGGGCGGGGCAATATTCACCCTGGCTGACTTTGCCTTTGCCGTGGCCGCCAATGCATACAGCGACCGCATCACCGTCACCCAGCAGGTATCCGTAAACTTTTTGTCCGCCGCAAGAGGCAAAAATCTCATTGCCGAGGCGCGATGTATGAGGCAGGGCCGCAGCAGCTGCTTCTACACCGTGGAAGTGCAGGACGAGTTGGATACGGAACTTGCCTATTTCACCGTAAACGGCCGCACCCTCTCCCCTGCTGCTGAGAGCACAAAAGATTGACCAAGGCGATCTCCTTGTCCGTCTTCTTCCGGCAGGGAGATATTTTTCTGCTGCCAGTTCTGCTCCATAAATAAGGGAAGAAAAACAAATATTCTTTTGGTTGACATTCAGTGAATGTCAACTTTTTTATATATGTTAAACTTTGACAAGCAAACGAGGAATAACCTAAAGGATTATTTTTATGAAAAGCGCCCTGTTGCTGCTATATAATGTTGAACTATATCCCGCTGGACAGCATGCCCCAAAGCTGGTGAAATATCAAGGGCTGCGGTTGGAACAGCTTCAGCACTACGAGGATTTTATGGACCCGCTGGAATAATTCTTTTATTCGTTGGGCAGAGGCTGCGTTTAAGTCATGGACGAGCAGCTCGATCTTTTGCATTTTGAAATTTCAGAAATGTTTCTTGACAGCTTTCCTCCGGGGCACGTATGATTATCGATATTTATCCGGAAGGATTTTCAGATATCTTTCAAACTAAGATAAAGCCATACGCTGTGAATATCTGCTGGCATTCATTCCATTAATCTTAAAGATACTTAAAAGGATCTTTCACAATGGCAAGAACTTTTGGAGAGAGAAACATGATAGGATATACAGCATGGCACAGGTTTTGAAAGGAGCCCTGATGATGATTTCCATGCTTATTGCCTCTGTTTTGCTCACTCTTGCGCCTGTATTACTGGTTCAGCTCACGGGACTGCTTTGTGGAAGGAGGTCCACAGCAGTTCACTACTTATGGGCCTATATCCTGATAATTTATATATGGTTGGTTTTTACCATAACCGGCATAGGCTCTATCTGGGATATTATTTCAAAAGGAGGGCTTGCAGCGGCCGTACGTCAGGCAAATCTCTCGCTGCTGCCTTTTCAGTCGGAAGGCCTGTTTACCTATTGGACAAACATAGTGATGTTCATACCTTTGGGTTTCCTTCCGCCATATATATGGGAAAACTACAGAAGTCCGGTCAAGGTGGCTCTAAGCGGCTTCTTTCTTTCCCTCTCCATTGAATTTGCCCAGCTGGCCACAAACCGCGTTTCAGATATTGACGACCTGTTGACGAACACTTTAGGGGCTGTTTCAGGCTATGGGCTCTGGATGCTGCTGGGAAGGCATTTCTTCGGCTGCAGGGAAGAGAGGCGTACCGTTGCTCTGGGAAATTGGGAGGCTGTCCTCTATTTGCTCTCAGCATATATGTGCAGCTTTCTGCTGAACAATAAAGCCTGGTTTATTTAAGGCAAAAGCTCTGTTTTCTGCAGAAAATGATGAGCATGGCAAAACAGAGCACTGCACATTCCTGTTTCTCAGAGGCATACATGATGTATACAGGATAAAGAGCCGAAGCACCACAGTCGCAGCGTTTCGGCTCTTATCGTATTTATTCTTATCGTATTTATTTTTTTGCAAAGGAATTCATGAAGAACTCCGTAAATGCCGCCAGTTCCTCCTCCTGAGTCACATAGACATACAGCTTTTCATCGTCCAGCCAGTCATAGGCATTGATCCCTATGTAGCCCTTTCTGTCGGGGTAGATGATAAAGGCATCGGTGGGATATTTATTTCTGTAGGCTTTCAGTATTTCGGAGCGCCGGTAGTATGTAGCCTCTCCCGCAGCTGAGAGATCCGGTACGGTGGGCACCACCACTATTGTATTGCTGCTCTGATTCCAGCCCACAATAAGGTTGCCTATTTTGGTTTTGCTGCCGTGGACAAAGCCGTAATTGAACCAGCCCACATCCTCTGTATATCCAAAGATTATCCTGTACTGATCTCCGTTCTCCACGGCCCGGTCAAACAGCTCCCGCATTCTTTTTGCGTTTGCGTCACTTTTTTCCATGTCTACCTGGGGGCCTTTAAAAAGCTTGCCGAAAAGTCCCATTAAAAATTCCTCCTGAAGATTATAATTTTTCCCGGGTCCGCAGACCCGGTTTTTAAATAAAAACAAAACTGGGATTTTGTCTTTATTTTGCAGAAAACAAATCTGTCCGGATATGCCGGAGCAGTATCCGGACAGATAAAAACCCCTTTCAGGCTGAACTATTGCCGCCCATTCCTCCTTACCTTCAGGCTTTCCAAATAATCAACAATGGCATTTATCTGAAATTCCGCCATGGGGTCGGCGGCTTCCGGAATGAAAAGAGGAAGCTTATCCGGAATTGCTTTCCTGACAATGATGGCCGAGAGGCACAGGTTTGCAAACAGACTGATGTCCCCAGACTCGGCTTCAATGCCAAAGCATTTCAGGATAGCGGAGAAAAACTTTTTCTGCTTTTCACGGAATACCCGGCGGCTTTCCTCCGTCATACGCTTAAAAACCAGCTGGTGTTCCTCCATGGAGAAGATAGCTATCCCCTGATCTCCGTCGCAGCAGGCATGGAAGAAGCTTCTTATCTTTTCGCGCCAGGAAAGCTCAGGAACGGCCATTAGCTCCCCGGCATATTTTAGTACTTTCGGCTGCTGGAGATAGATGGCTTCTATTATAAGATCTTCCTTGGTTGGGAAAAAGCTATAAAAGAAGCTGCGGGATATGCCCACCCTGCTGTATATCTGTTCTACCGTAGTAGCTCGCAGCCCCTGCTCTGCCATCAGCTCCAGTCCGACAGATACCAGCTCCTGCCTGATACGCTGCCGCTCTGCTTCCGTATAGGCTACCTTAGGCATCATTTCCTCCAATAAATACAAAATCTTTAAATTGTTTTTTATTTTACCATAGCCCGCTTCCAGTTTCAAGAGGTACTAAATTTGGAGTATACTCCGGGTATTCAGATACAAAAATCCCGCAGACGAGCTTTCCGTCTGCGGGATTTGGTTTTATCTTGCCTTATTCGGTCTGTGCTGCGGGCTTACTTCATAGACTCGGCAGTAGCCACTGCTACAGCAACAGTTGCGCCCACCATGGGGTTGTTGCCCATGCCCAGGAAGCCCATCATCTCCACGTGAGCGGGGACGGAGGAAGAACCGGCAAACTGAGCGTCGGAGTGCATACGGCCCATGGTATCGGTCATGCCGTAGGAAGCGGGGCCGGCAGCCATGTTGTCCGGGTGGAGAGTACGACCGGTGCCGCCGCCGGAGGCCACGGAGAAGTACTTCTTGCCCTGCTCGATGCATTCCTTCTTGTAGGTGCCTGCAACGGGGTGCTGGAAGCGGGTGGGGTTGGTGGAGTTACCGGTGATGGAGACATCCACACCCTCAAAGTGCATGATAGCTACGCCCTCGCGGACATCGTCGGCGCCGTAGCAGCGGACATCGGCACGCTCAGTCTCGGAGTAGCGGATCTCACGAACGATCTTCAGCTCGCTGGTGTAGTAATCAAACTGGGTCTGAACATAGGTAAAGCCGTTGATACGGGAAATGATCTGAGCGGCGTCCTTGCCAAGGCCGTTGAGGATGACGCGCAGGGGCTCCTTGCGGGCCTTGTTGGCGTTCTTCACGATGCCGATGGCGCCCTCAGCAGCAGCAAAGGACTCGTGGCCTGCCAGGAAGGCAAAGCACTTGGTATCGTCGCTGAGAAGCATTGCGCCCAGGTTGCCGTGACCCAGACCGACCTTACGGTCCTCAGCCACGGAGCCGTCCAGGCAGAAGCTCTGGAGGCCCACACCGATGAGCTTTGCAGCCTCGGCGGCGGTCTTTACGCCGGACTTGATGGCGATGGCGGCGCCAACGCAGTAGGCCCAGCAGGCGTTCTCAAAGCAGATGGGCTGGATGCTCTTGACTATCTCGTAGGGGTCGAAGCCCTTGGCCTTGCAGATCTCTCTGCACTCTTCCACAGAACCGATGCCGTACTGGGAGAGGACGCCGTTGATCTTGTTTATTCTTCTGTCGTAGTTTTCAAACAGAGCCATTATCTTGTCCTCCTTTATTATTCCTGACGGGGGTCTATGTACTTGACAGCGGCATCCCACTGACCGTAGTGACCGGTAGCCTTCTTCATGGCCTCGTTAGCGTCGTCGCCCTTCTTGATGAAGTCCATCATCTTGCCCAGGCTTACGAACTCATAGCCAATGATCTCGTCGTCCTTGTTAAGGGCGATCTTGGTGACATAGCCCTCGGTGAGCTCCAGGTAACGGGGGCCCTTTTCTTTGGTGGCAAACATGGTGCCTACCTGAGAACGCAGGCCCTTGCCCAGGTCTTCCAGGGAAGCGCCTATGGCCAGACCGTCTTCGGAGAAAGCGGACTGGGAACGGCCGTATACGATCTGCAGGAACAGCTCACGCATGGCGGTGTTGATGGCGTCGCACACCAGGTCGGTGTTGAGAGCCTCAAGGATGGTCTTGCCAATAAGAATCTCGGAAGCCATAGCGGCGGAGTGGGTCATGCCGGAGCAGCCCAGAGTCTCCACCAGAGCCTCTTCGATTATACCGTTTTTGATGTTCAGGGTCAGCTTGCATGCGCCCTGCTGAGGGGCGCACCAGCCCACGCCGTGGGTGAAGCCGGAGATGTCGGAGATTTCCTTGGCCTGAACCCATTTGCCCTCTTCGGGGATGGGGGCGGGGCCATGGTATGCACCCTTGGCGACAGGGCACATATGCTTTACTTCTGTAGTGTAGATCATAGCAATTTCCCTTCTATTCAAAATATGATAAACAGATTCAGGAGGCTGAGCTCTTACTTTACTATAAGAGATTCGCCGGTCATTTCCTTGGGCTGCTCCAAACCCATCACATCAAGGATGGTGGGGGCAATATCCGCGAGCTTGCCGTCCTTCAGGCTTATGCCTGCCTTGCAAACCGTAAAGGGCACGGGATTGGTGGTATGAGCAGTGTTTACCTTGCCGTTTTCGTCAAACATGCAGTCGGCGTTGCCATGGTCTGCTGTTACCAGCAGCACGGTATTTGGATGCTTTGCCACTTCCTCCATGATACGGCCCATGCACTCGTCCACGGTCTCAACCGCCTTTACTGCGGCTTCCATGACGCCGGTGTGGCCAACCATGTCGCAGTTGGCAAAATTGCAGACAATCAGGTCATACTTATCGGAAGCAATAGCCTCAACGCACTTTTCCGCAACTTTCCTGGCGCTCATCTCAGGCACCAGATCATAAGTGGCATACTCCTTGGGGGAAGGCACCAGGCAGCGCTCCTCTCCCTCGGCCTGCTTCTCCACACCGCCGTTAAAGAAGAATGTCACATGAGCATACTTCTCAGTCTCGGCAACACGGAACTGTTTGAGGCCATGGGAGCTTATATAGTCTCCCAGTGTGTTCTCGATAACCTCCGGGGGATAAGCAATGGGCAGAGGCAAAGTCTCGTCATACTGAGCGGTGCATACATAGCTGAGAGGATACACAGTCTTTTTCCGCTTGAAGCCGTCAAAATCTGCAAGGTTCAAAGCCCAGGTCATCTCTCTCGCCCGGTCGGGGCGGAAGTTCATAAAGATAACGCTGTCGCCCTGGTTGATAACACCCTCAGGGCAGCAGACCACAGGCTTTACAAACTCGTCCGTCACGTCCTGAGCATAGCTCTCCTCAATGGCGTGGACGGGATCGGGATCGGAGACTCCCTCGCCGCAGACGATAGCGTTGTAGCCCTGCTCCACACGGTCCCAGCGCTTATCACGGTCCATGCCGTAGAAACGGCCCTGGACAGTGGCAATCCTGGCGTTGCCCAGCTCATCGCATTTTTCCTTCAGCTGCTTTATAAAACCTGCGCCGCTCTTGGGGGCCACGTCACGGCCGTCCAGGAAGCAGTGGACATAGACCTGCTCCACGCCACGCTGCTTTGCCATATCCAGGATACCAAAGACGTGGGTCAAATGGCTGTGAACGCCGCCGGTGGACATGAGGCCCAGAATGTGGAGAGCCTTGTGATTGGCCTTGGCATCCTCCATAGCCTTGATGTAGACGGGGTTCTGGAAAAATTTTCCGTTTTCTATCTCCTGGCTCATCTTTGGCAGGATCTGGAACACCACGCGGCCTGCGCCGATATTGGTGTGGCCCACCTCGGAGTTGCCCATCTGGCCCTGGGGCAGACCCACATCCAGCCCGGAAGCGGAGAGCTTGCTGGTGGGATTTTGGGAAAACAGCCTGTCCAGATTGGGTTTCTTTGCCTGAGCGATAGCGTTTCCGGCGGTTGGGGCCGCCAGGCCGTAACCGTCGAGAATGATAAGAACTGCTTTGTTAGTCATAGAAGTTCCTTCTTGTTTTAAAAGTTTATAGCGGATATCTCAGCCCTGGTCGGTGGCCTTGATGATGGTGGCAAAGTCCACGGGCTTGAGGGAAGCGCCGCCGATGAGGCCGCCGTCGATGTCCGGCTGGGCCAGGAGTTCCTGGGCATTCTTTGCATTCATGCTTCCGCCGTAGAGTATGCTTACTGCACGGGCGGGACGGGCGCCGTAAATGCCACGAATAACGGCACGGATACCCTCGCAGACTTCCTGAGCCTGCTCTGCGGTAGCGGTCTTGCCGGTTCCAATAGCCCAGATAGGCTCATAGGCTATGACGCAGCGGCGCAGCTGGCTTGCGTCAATGCCGCTGAGGGCGGCCTTCACCTGATATGCCACGTACTCCATGGTCAGATCCATCTCACGCTGCTCCAGGCTCTCGCCCACGCAGATGATGGGCATGATGCCCTTGTCCAGCAGGGCCTTCGCCTTGGCGTTTATCAGCATGTCATCCTCGCCGTGATACTGGCGGCGCTCAGAGTGGCCCACGATGCAGTACTTTGCGCCTACGTCAGCGAGCTGACTTGCGGAAACTTCGCCGGTGTAAGCGCCCTTTTCGAAGCTGCTTACGTCCTCACCGCCGGCGGCTACCTTGCAGTCCTTGCCGGCCTTGACCATGGCGGGCACCATGACTCCGGGGACACACAGCACCATTTCGCAAGTGCGGGTCTTGGGCAGATTTGCCTTCAGCTCTTCCATGAAGGGCTTGATCTCAGATGCCAGCATGTTCATTTTCCAGTTGCCGGCGATAACGGTCTTGCGGTACTTTCTGTTCATTGTACTTTCTCCATCAAAATGTATAGCTCTTAATTTCTACAGCCCGCCGCCTGTTAGGCGGCGGGACATGTCTCACTTACTTGTCCAGCAGGCAGGCCACGCCGGGCAGCTCCTTGCCTTCCAGGAACTCCAGGCTTGCGCCGCCGCCGGTGGAAATGTGGGTGATCTTGTCGGCAAAGCCAAGCTTTTCAACAGCTGCCGCGCTGTCGCCGCCGCCGACGATGGTCACGGCGCCGGACTCGGCCAAAGCCTTGGCCATAGCCTTGGTACCGCCGGCAAACTTGTCGAACTCGAAAACGCCCATGGGTCCGTTCCATACGATGGTGCCCGCGCCCTTAACTGCGGCGGAGTAAGCCTCGATGGTCTTGGGGCCGATATCCATGCCCATCATGTCTGCGGGGATGTCGCCTTCGGCAACAACGGCATCGGCGTCGGCGCTGAACTCTGCAGCACAGAGGTGGTCAACAGGCAGCAGGAACTTGACTCCCTTGGCCTTGGCCTTCTCTATCATGTCGTTGGCGTAATCCAGACGGTCGGCCTCCAGCAGGCTCTTGCCTATCTCGTGGCCCTGGGCCTTCAGGAAGGTGTAGGACATGCCGCCGCCGATAATAATGGTGTCGGCCTTCTCCAGCAGGTTATTGATGACGTTTATCTTATCAGAGACCTTGGCGCCGCCCAGGACAGCCACAAAGGGGCGCTTGGGGTCATCAAGGGCCTTGCCCATGATGCTCAGTTCCTTATTCACCAGCAGTCCGGAGTAGGCGGGCAGGAAAGCTGCAACACCGGCGGTGGAAGCATGGGCACGGTGCACGGTGCCGAAAGCGTCGGAGACAAAGATCTCCGCCATGTCGGCCAGGGCCTTGGCAAAGTCGGCTCCGTTTTTCTCCTCGCGGATATCAAAGCGGAGGTTCTCAAGAAGCATGATCTGGCCGGGTTTGAGAGCTGCGGCCTTGGCCTTGGCATCCTCGCCGATAATATCCTTGGCAAAGATGACTTCCTGTCCCAGCAGCTCGCTGAGGCGTTTGGCAACGGGAGCGAGGGTCAGTTTGGGCTTCCATTCCCCTTTGGGCTTGCCCAGGTGGGAGCAGGCAATTACGGCAGCGCCGTTGTCCAGCAGGTACCTGATGGTGGGCAGGGCGGCGACGATACGCTTATCGCTGGTTATCTCGCCGGTCTCCTTGTTCTGAGGAACGTTAAAGTCGCAGCGGAGAAGAACCTTCTTGCCCTTGACATCAACATCATAAATTGTCTTCTTGTTGTAGTTCATGATATATCCTCCTAAAATAATTGTTTGCATTTACTCTGACATTGAGCCTGTCCGAAGCAGACCGGGAAAACCCTGCTGCCTCAGCGCCTCATATGCCAGTATAGCAACGGAGTTTGAAAGATTCAAGCTCCGGGCTTCACTTATCATCGGGATGCGTATGCATCTGTCACGGTACTTTTCTCTCAGCCACTGGGGCAGCCCGGCTGTCTCCTTGCCGAAGATCAGCGTTACATCGCCGCTCATATCCACCTCATGGTAGGCTCTCGGTGCCTTGGTAGTGGCCAGATATATGTTATTATCGCCATTTTTTGAAAAGTACTCGTCAATATTCTGATATTCAAATATGCTAACCAAATACCAGTAGTCCAGCCCGCAGCGTTTGACCATTTTATCGGAAATGTCAAAACCCAGGGGATGGATGAGATGGAGCCTTGCGCCGGTGGCGGCGCAGGTTCTGGCAATGGCTCCTGTGTTGTGGGGGATTTCAGGCTCCACAAGGACTATATCGACCATGGCGGTTCATCCTTTGCTGCAATGAAAAAGTAATCTCTGTATCTTTTTCAACTACATATTAGCACAAAAATCAGAAAAATCATGTACTTTTTTTCGTTTTTTTGCGATTCTTGCATATTAGACAAATAGGAGCTATAATCAGGAGTGCCAAATGGGCATTTATTGTCAATTTGCATATGTTATTAAATTATCAAATATTATTTTCAGGGGAACCAGGTCATGGAAAATACATGCAGTATATGTCCCAGAAATTGCGGCGCCGTACGTGGGGAAAAAGGCGGAGGTTTTTGTCTCAGTCCTGCCCTGCCAAAAGTGGCCAGAGCCGCTCCGCACTACGGAGAGGAGCCATGCATCGGCGGCAGCAGAGGCACCGGAGCGGTGTTTTTTACCGGCTGCAATCTCCGCTGTGTGTTCTGCCAGAACCGGGAGATCAGCCGTGGTCAGGGCGGTAGGGTACTTACGGTGCCAGAGCTGAGGGACCTGTTCCTGAAACTGCGGGACACTGGAGTATCCTCCCTGGACCTGGTCACCGGAGCCCACTACACTCCATGGATATCCGAAGCCCTCAGCGGCCTGGATCTGGGTATCCCGGTTGTATGGAACAGCTCCGGCTATGAGAGCGTGGAGAGCCTACGGCAGCTGGAGGGCCTGGTGCAGGTATACATGCCGGACTTCAAATATTGGAAGGGCGACATTGCCCGGCGCTACAGCGCAGCAGAGGACTATCCCGCCGTAGCCAAAGCCGCCATAAAGGAGATGTACCGTCAGGTGGGCCCCTATGAGCTGGACGATGAGGGGCTTATGACAAAGGGCGTGCTAATCCGTCATTTGATATTGCCGGGCCAGGACCTGAACGCCATGGATGTGATGGACTTTGCCGCCGAGGAATTCCCTCCTGACAGCGTGCTCTTTTCTCTGATGAGCCAATATACCCCCATGCCTGGGCTGGAGAAATTCCCGGAGCTGCAAAGTACCATTGACAATGAGCTCAACGACCGGCTCATAAGCTATATGCAGCGCCGCGGGCTGTCCGGTTACTGGCAGGAAACCGGCTCCGCCACGGCGGAAATGATACCGGATTTTGACCTGACCGGGCTTTGATGCGTCGAGTTTTCAAAACAGCCTAGCCCCGGACGACTGCTTTTCCCCCGCTCTTCTTCTAAATTCTTGACAAGCCGCCCGCTTTGGCGGATAATGGTAAAAGTGTAAAGCAAATAATTATTCTAAGGAGAGATAATTATGAACTATAACGAGATAATGGCCGCCGCCAAAGACTGCGTCGGCCCCTACTGCAAAGCCTGTCCCGTATGCAACGGCAAGGCCTGCGGCAACTCCATGCCCGGCCCCGGCTGCAAGTACCCCGGCAACGTGGCCGCCCGTAACTTCGACAAGTGGCAGGAGATCTGCGTGAATATGGACACGCTCTGCCCAAATGCCGAGCCGGATGTCTCCTTTGAGCTTTTCGGTCACAAGTTCGTGGCTCCCATCTTTGCCGCTCCTCTGGGCTCCATTGACCTGCACTACGGCCCCAAGTACAAGGACCAGCAGTATAACTCCATCCTGGTGAAAGCTGCCGCCGAGTATGGCCTCATGGCCTTCACCGGAGACGGAGTCGATCCGGACATCATGCTCTCCGCTGTGGAGGATATGAAGAAGGCCGGCGGCATAGGCTGCCCCACAACCAAGCCCTGGAATAAGGAGGCTGTATTTGCCAAGCTGGATGTGCTCAATGAAGCGGGCATCTTTGCCGCAGCCATGGACGTGGACGGTGCGGGCCTGCCCTTCCTGAAGGCCATGAACCCCAATGCCGGCAGCAAGTCCGTGGATGAGATGAAGGAGATTGTCTCCTATGCCAAGATGCCTTTCATCATAAAAGGTATAATGACCGTTGCCGGGGCAAAGAAGGCCGTGGAGTCCGGAGCTGCTGCCATAGTGGTCTCCAATCACGGCGGTCGTGTTCAGGGCGGCGTGCCCTCCACCGCCGAGGTGCTGCCCGCCATAGCCGAGGCCGTTAAGGGCAAGATCACCATTCTGGTAGACGGCGGCATCCGCTCCGGCGTGGATGTGTTCCGCGCTCTGGCTCTGGGCGCCGACGGCGTGCTCATCGGCCGTCCCCTGCTTCCCATGATCTACGCTGCCGGTGAGGAGGGCTTTAAGGTCTACATGGACAAGATAATCGGCGAGCTCAAGTCTACCATGACCATGTGCGGCGCCGCAAGCCTTAAGGATATTACAAGAGACAAGGTCTGGATAGAGAAGTAAGCTGACAGGCAAAATATGACACCAAGCCCCGGAAGACCTTTTTCGTCTTCCGGGGCTTGGAATTTTATTTATACTTTGACTATTTTTAAGGCTTATTCAATTTACCGCAGCAGTCTGTAATCTCTCGCATTCCTCCGCCACTATTCTTTCCATCTCATCCCATTTGCGCTCCATGTCCTCCGCCAGGGTGAACTGGGTGCGGCAGCGGTCCAGATTATGCTTTTCTCTGTCGATGGCAAAATACTTGTCCCCTATGAGATAGTCGGTGAGAAAACGGATGCCGCATTCCATGGTCATGGTATAAGCTCCCTGAGCCAGGGCCTTTACCTCCTCCTCAGTAAGGCTTGGGCAGGCCTCCAAAAAGCCCCGGGTGAAGGCCCTGAAGTAATCCAGATTCAAACTAACCCTGCTCAAATCTGTCTCGTCCTCGGCAGCGGTAGAGGCGCCGAAACGAATGGCATCACCGAAGTCGTGGGCAGAGAGGCCGGGCATCACCGTGTCCAGATCGATGACACACAGGGCCTGACGGGTATCCTTGTCCAGAAGGACATTATTGATCTTGGTATCGTTGTGGGTGGCCCGTACCGGCAGTCTTCCCTCCTGACGCAGCTTTTGAAGCCGGCAGGCACGCTTCTCCCGTTTCATAGCAAAGTCCACCTCGGCCCTCACCTCCCGGAGCCGTCCGCACTCGTCGGCCTCTATGGCCTCCCGGAATTTTCTGTAGCGGTCAATGGTGTCGTGGAAGTTTTCTATGGTTTCCACCAGCTGCTCCGCCGGGAATTCCCTCAAAGCATACTGGAAGCAGCCAAAGCCTCTGGCACTCTGATAGAAGTCCTCCGCCGTATCCGCCCGCTGAAGGCAGATGCTGTTGGGCACAAAACGGTAGAGTCGCCAGGCTCCACCCATGCCGTCATCGTAGTAGCTGTGCCCGTCCAGCGTGTCTATATAGCTTATCATTGCCATTTTGCCCTTATGGTTCTCCCTGAGGAAAGCGCTGATGGCGCTCATATTCTGCATAATGGCCTCCACATTTGGAAAGACATAGCGGTTTATCCACTGGAGTATGTAGCGGCTGCCCTTATCGGTGGTGACCAGATAAGTCTCGTTTATGTGGCCGCTCTTTATCTGGCTGACGGAGACTACGTCCCCGTCCACGGGAAACTTCCTGGCTATCTCCGCCTGGCAAGGCAGCTTTTTCTTTTCCCTGCGCCGCAGCAGTATAATAGGAATCACAGTCAAAATCAGTACGGCAGCAGCCGCAAGATAAATCCCCGGGGTAGGCACAGTCTTCACCTGGCCCAGCTCCACATAGGTGCTGTCGCTTCCCCGTATGACAGCCGCCCCAATGGCTGGCCCGATGACCATGGGCAGCAGTACTGCGAATATCATGCGTATGCCTTGGAAGTGGCCCACTTTGTCCCTGGGCGTCCAGTCCCTTATATTGGCGCTGAGGGCGGCAGATACCATCATGTAGCCTCCCATCATAACCGTTCCGGCAATCATCACGCCGATAGATTTCCGAACAAAGTACATCCCGCCCAGTCCAAGAAGCATAATGACAGCCGCCGGGAACACAAAAACCAGCTTGCCCATTTTGTCAATAAACCTTCCGGACACCAGACTTATTGCGGAGGCCAGAATCAGCACAACGCCAAGTATCAGGGCATAGTCCGTGATGCCAAGATAGTTCTGTATGTAGATTATAAGGAAAGGGAAAAACACCTGCACAGCAACGGAAAACAGGCAGAAGGCGGTAAAGGACAGATACAGCTCCCGGTTCTCCTTCATCACCGCCGGGCGCAGGCCGTAGAGCAGATTTTTGATATATCCGTCTCTCCTGGGCCTCAGCTCAGGGTCATCCTTTATAAGGAAAAGGGCGGCCAGCCCCACCAGGCTAACGGCTATTCCGAATATGCCGAAAAACTCCCTCCATCTCCCCTGCTGAGTGAGAGAGTCAAAGGCACCAAAAATCACCAGCATAGAGATAAGAGGCAGTATAGCCAGTACGCTCTCCACCCGTCCCCGGTTCTCATTTGTGGTAATGTCGGTGATATAAGCGTTGAAAGCGGCGTCGTTGGCAGTACTGCCGAAGAAGGTCATTACACAGTCCATAACCACCACGGTCACCGCTGCAGCGGAAACGGCATTGAGAGCCGGGAAAAGTCTGTGGACATTCTCCACGCTTATAAGTCCGAATATTCCGGTACTCAGTCCCCAAAGTACATAGCCGAAAACAATGAACAGCTTACGTCTGCCCAGTCTGTCAGACAGGGCTCCCATAAGAAGCGTTGTAACCGTGGCCACTGCTGCCGACCAGCCCACCATGGCGGCAATATAGCCCGGGTCGGTAGAAATGGTGTTGTAAAGGAACACGTTGAAGTACATGTTCTCTATAGTCCAGGCAAACTGGCCGAAAAGGCCTATGAGCACAATGCCCAGCCATTTCATCCCATCTATCTTTTTAGTCATACTCCTATCCTCCTGTTGGAAGATTTTTAAGCTCGTCAAAAAAGGCTTCGCCTTCTTTGACAGCAAAAGCTCACACTTCACGCCTTGTTTGTATACCTGCGGCATACAATTCGGAAATCTGTTCCGTGAGAAGTGTTTTCTGCAACGCACATTTCGCCGCAGGAAACGATTCCATGTCGCTTTTTCGCTGCGTCAAAAAATTATGCAATGCTTTTCAGCAATTCGTCTTTTCCCCTCTTCGGGATTATTTCTCACCCAGCAGGTTCAGCATCACTTCCACCATGGTATCCATGTCCTCAGTACTTATATGCTCATAGGGTCCGTGGAAGCCGTAGCCCCCGGTGCCCAGGTTAGGGCAGGGCAGGCCCCGGAAGGACAGTTGGGACCCGTCGGTGCCGCCCCGTATGGGCCGGATATCCGGAGTGATACCCTGTTTTTTCAGGGCCCGCCCAGCCCGCAGGACAACATCTTTCTTATCTTCCAGCACCTCTGCCATGTTACGGTACTGCTGCTTTATGACCAGCTTAACGGTGCCCTCACCGTACTTTCCGTTCATCTGCTTTTCTATCTGGCGCATCAAATCCTGACGGGCCTGGAATTTCCCGGCGTCATGGTCACGGATGATATATCTCAGCTCCGCCTTTTCGCAGCTGCCCTTCATGTCCGTCAGGTGAAAGAAGCCCTGATAGCCCTCGGTCTTTCCCGGTATCTCGTCGAGAGGGAGCAGAGAATTTATCTCCATGGCAACAAGGCAGGCGTTCACCATGATGTCCTTTGCGCTTCCGGGATGGACGTTCACCCCCTGTATCTCCCACGATGCTGAGCATGCGTTGAAAGTCTCGTAGCTCAGCTCCTCCACAGCGTCCCCGTCCAGAGTGTAGGCAAAGTCCGCCCCCAGGCGTCTAAGATCCAGAAGCTCCGCCCCGTGGCCTATCTCCTCGTCGGGGCAGAAGCAGACCGACACGGCGCAATGAGGGATGTTCTCCCTTATGAGCCTCTCGCAGACGGTGAGTATCTCGGCGATGCCTGCCTTGTCGTCAGCTCCAAGAAGGGTGCTGCCGTCAGTAACGATGATATCATGGCCGATATGCTCCTTTAAATCCGGGAACTTCTCTACGGTAATTGTCCTGCCATGTCCAAGTTCAATGTTCCCGCCAGGGTAGGTTTCCACTATCCTGGGCTTCACGTTTTTGCCGGAAAAGTCCGGAGCGGTATCTATATGGGCAATAAGACCTATTGTAGGGCTCTCCTCGTATCCTGGACTGGCCGGCAGATGTCCGTAGACATAGCAGTGCTCATCCCGGTATACTCCCTCCATCCCAAGCTCTTTCATCTCCTGTTCCAGCAGCTTTGCCAGCTCATGCTGGCAGGATGTGCTTGGGGTGGAAGCAGCATTGTCCTCGTCGCTCATTGTGTTTATCCGGACATATTTTATAAGCCTCTCATATGCTTTCATTTTTCTGATACCTCATTTATAGATTTCCCCGTATACGAAAAGCCGCCCTTTACGGGATGTACCGCCGGTGCCGCTTATCTTTCCCTTGCCCCGGCCTTTCAGGGATATTATATCCCCTTCCTTCACGGTACAGTCGGCTTTGAGACACTGAGCGTAATTCAAGCTCAAATTCCCCGCTGCTATCTGCTTTGCCGCCTCTGTTCGGGATAGGTGAAAAAGTCCCGCCGCCACTGCGTCCAGCCGAAGGCTCATCACTGAAAAGCTTGTCTCCTCCGTCTCCACATGGCGCTGTGGAACCTCACTGAGCTCCAACTGTCTGCCTTTAACCGTATAGCGCCCGGCTTTTTCTATGGAAAGCAAATGGCCAAGCACGCTTTTCATGCAAAATACATATGCCCGGTCCCCTTCCACCTGAATGTCTCCCAGCCACTCCCGGCCTATACCCATGCCCAGCAGAGCGCCCATATAGTCCCGGTGGCCCGGAGTACCGAAATATGCCCTAAGCTCCATGGCGCAAATGTAATCACCCACATCCAGCTCATACTCCTCCATGTACTCCGGCAGGAAGAAGGCTGCCGCCCGCTCCCGGCCCTCAGTGCCGCCGCTGAAAACAAGCTTGCAGTCGGTATGCCCCAGGTGGGTCTGTATCTCATATTGCTCCGCCGGGCTTAGAAATCCGGTAGCGCAGACCTTCCCGCTGCGCTCACAGCGCCGGGCCAGATCCTCCGCCCGTTTTATAAGTTCATTGTTTTCCATCTTTCAGTCTCGTCTTGTGTGCATCCTCATTGGTTTTTTTCAGTACCTGCTCCATCTGCCCCAAAACCCATTCCAGCTCGTTTATGAACTCTCCTGAGGAGCAGCGCAGCACCCCGGAGCGCAGAGCGGACAGGCGGATAAGGTTGTCGCTGGTGACCACCCGCACGGAGTAGTTCTTGCCTATCTCGTTGGCTATCTTCTCTATATAGGCGTCCCCTGTCTCCCCGTCTCTGGTAAAAGCCACGTGGATATTGTGGTAGTCACTGCGAGAACCGGGATTTCCCGGGGTGCGGAAGCCGTCGAATACCAGCACCAGCTCCGACCTGGTGAAGCCTGCATAGTTGGAGAGCATGTCCATGAGCCGGGAGCGGGCCAGATCCAGCCGTTCCCTGGCCAGAGCTTTCAGCTCCGGGGAGGCAAAAATGAGGTTATACCCATCCACTATCAGGTATTCCTTTTTATTTTGAGATACAACGGCTTGGTCCGGAGCCTGGTTGCGCTGAGGCGCCCTGTACTCCTTACGGCGGATTGGGCCAAACTCCCGCTCCATTATGGCCTCCAGTTCCCTGTCGTCTATGCTCATATTGTATCTGCGGGGAACCGGAGCAGTCTCCTCTTCTTTCTCACTTTCAAGGCAGGAAGGCAGGTGCATGTAGTCCTTCACCTTGTCCCACGGAATATTCACCCCGGCGCCGTGGGAACAGAACACCGAGTCGGCTGTGTTTTCCACATCGCTTTTGGCGTCATAGCCTATCTCATCAATCACAGGCTGTGGATTGGGACAGGGCCTGTAGCCGGCGCTGCGCAGGCTGAGCCTGCCACGGCCCCGTGTATAGGCCGCCAGCTCCTGGGCGTATCCATTCATGGCGGACACGGGGGCTGTGCCGTGGAGTCTGGTAAGCTCCCCCGCCTCCTCAGGTGAATCGAAGTCCCCGTTCATGGCCCTCACATCGCTTATGGCCCGGCCTATCTGCTCCGCAGGAACCTGAAGATCAAAGCTGTACCAGGGCTCCAGCAGCACGCACTCTGCCTGCATCAATCCCTGGCGCACGGCTCTGTATGTGGCCTGTCGGAAGTCTCCACCCTCTGTATGCTTGTCATGGGCTTTGCCGGCGGCAAGGCTTATCTTTATATCCGTTATGGGAGAGCCGGTGAGCACCCCCAGGTGTGGCTTTTCCAGCAGATGACTGAGTATGAGTCTCTGCCAGTTTCTGTCCAGCTGGTCCTCGCTGCAAATACTCTCTATCTGGATGCCGCTGCCCAGCGGCAGGGGTTCCATTATCAGATGCACCTCCGCATAGTGTCGCAGAGGCTCAAAGTGCCCAACACCTTCCACAGTATCCGCTATGGTCTCCTTGTACATTATCCGCCCTGTGTCCAGAGCAACGTCAATGTCAAAGCGTTCTTTTACCAGGCTCTTCAAGACTTCAGTCTGTACCCTGCCCATGAGCTGCACGGTAATCTCTCCCAGGCGTTCATTCCAGCCTATGTGGAGCTGTGGGTCCTCCTGCCCCAGCTGTCTCAGCTTGGGCAGCAGTAATGCTGCATCCATGCCTTTTGGCGGTATTACCCTATAGCTCAGCACCGGCTCCAGCAGGACCGGAGCCGAGTCCGCCTCTGCTCCCAGGCCCTGACCGCTGCGGCAGGCGCTGAGCCCCAGCACTGCGCAGACCTGCCCGGCCGGGACTTCTTCCGTCGTCTCATATTTCATGCCGGAGTACAGGCGAATCTGGCTCACCTTTTCCTCCAGCTCATTGCCTTTTTCATCCCTGTATTTTAAGGGGCTGCGCACTTTAAGGCTGCCACCGGTTATTTTCATGTAGGTCAGGCGCTTGCCCTGGGGGTCTGAAGCTATCTTGTATACCTTGGCGGCAAATTCTCCGCCGTATTCTTTTTCCGGAGCGTAGGCATCAATGGCCGCCAGAAGTTCCTCAACTCCCTGAGTTTTAAGACCTGAACCAAAAAAGCATGGAAAAAGCTTCCGGCGGGAAATAAGCTCCTTTATGGTCCCGTCACTTATTGTACCTGTACCCACATATTCCTCCATGGCTTCTTCGTCGCAGAGGGCAATGTGCTCAAGAAGCTCCGGTCTCTCCATGCCGAAGTCTACACAGCCTTCGGACAGACGGCTCTGCAGTCCTGCCATAATGGACTCCCGCCCGGCATTCGGCAGATCCATTTTCGTCACGAATATAAAGCATGGCAGCTTGTAGTTCTCCCCCAGGCGCCATAAAGTCTCCGTGTGGCTCTGCACCGGCTCCGAGGCGCTGAGTACCAGCAGTCCCAGATCCAGCACCTGTATGCTCCGTTCCGCTTCGGCGGCAAAATCCGCATGGCCCGGAGTGTCCATGAGAGTCACCATGCTATGCTCCAGCTCCAGGCGGGCCTGCTTGGAAAAAATAGTTATACCCCGCTCCCGCTCCAGGCTGTGGGTGTCCAGAAAGCAGTCACGGTGGTCCACCCGGCCCAGCTTCTTTATTTCCCCGGACAGGTAGAGCATAGCTTCGCTGAGTGTGGTCTTGCCTGCATCCACATGGGCAAGCAAGCCGGCGCATATGTGTTTCTTTTCTTGGCTTAGCTCTGCTGCCGCCATTTTCCATACCTCCCGGTAAAAGCCTTAACTTTATTATTATACCACAGCTTCCGCCAATAGTCGACAATAGTTTTCCTTCGCCCTGCTGAGTTGCGGTGAAAGATATAGCGGGTCCGTCCGGTCGGATGATCCCCGCTGCTTACAGTCTGTTTTTGGTATACCTTATAAATTAATTGTAAATTTTTCCCATAATATACATTTTTGTCATATCGATTTACATAACATGTAATCTTTGTGCAAAAAAGTTTTGAATTTTTTGAAACTTTGACTACCATAATTGTAAAAGGCATGTTATAATTACTTGTCATATTGCAACCTTTGTAAATGCACTTCTCAGAAAAGGAGTTTTACAGATATGAAGAAGATTCTCGTTCTTGAAGACGAAGCCAATATTCGCAGCTTTGTAGTTATAAATCTGCGCCGCAGCGGCTTTGAGCCCATAGAGGCGGAGACCGGGGAGATGGCTCTGGAAAAGCTCCGGGTCAATCCGGATATCTGCCTTGCCCTGCTTGATGTGATGCTGCCGGATATCGACGGCTTTGAGGTATGCCGCCGCATTCGGGCCACAGGCTCCAAGATGGGTATAATTATGCTCACCGCCAAAAGCCAGGAAATAGACAAGGTCACCGGCCTTATGACCGGGGCGGACGACTATGTGACCAAGCCCTTTTCTCCGGCGGAGCTTACCGCCAGGGTGGATGCCCTTATCCGTCGCCTTGGAATAGACGAGGACGAACGCTCCTCCACCGAACTTGTAAGCGGCCCCTTCCTCCTCAATACCCGCAACCGTACCCTTGAAAAGGACGGTCAGCGTCTGAAGCTTACCCAGATAGAATACCTGCTCATGAAGCTCTTCATGGAAAACCCCGGCAAAGCCATGAGCCGCGAGGATATTCTTGCCGCCGTGTGGGGCAATGACTTCAAGGGCGAACTCAAGACCGTGGACGTGAATATCCGACGGCTGCGCATAAAGATCGAGTCTGATCCAACGGAGCCGGAATATCTCACCACCGTCTGGGGCTACGGCTACAAGTGGGGTTACTGAGAGGATAGGAAGTAGACGTTAATGTGGAGCAGTCTTAAAAACCAGCTTTTGCTCTCCAGCATCGCCGTTCTGGCCCTGCTGCTTTTGAGCATATGGTGCGTGACCCGCAGCTTTATGAATCTGTCGGTGACGCTGCTGGTACTGATTTGTATATATATTGTAGGGCTGAACCTATGGTTCTGGCGCTATGTCATCGGTCCCATAGGAGAACTAACCCGTTTTTCAAAACACATAGCCGAAGGCAGCTATGGGATAAAGCTGGATGTATACAGCGAGGATGAGCTGGGCCAGCTCACCCAGGAAATAAACAACATGTCTGAAAAGGTGGCCGTTGCGGAGAAGTCCCGCACCGACTTTATCTCCCAGGTCTCCCACGAGCTGCGTACCCCCCTGACCGCCATCATGGGCTGGAGCGAGACAATAGCCTTTGACCCGGCAGTCCAGGGTGACTCTCTCCGGGGCATCAACATTATCTCCAAGGAGGCCGAGCGTCTCACCGGCATGGTAACTGAGCTGCTGGAGTTCACGAGGATACAGGACGGGCGCTTCAATCTGCGCATCGAGCTTATAGATATTGCAGCAGAGCTGGAGGATGCTCTCTTTACCTATGGGGAGCTTATGAAGCAGGCAGGCATGGAGGTCAACTATTCCGGTCCTCCCTCCGAGATTCCCCTCATTCCCGGAGACCCGGAGCGGCTCAAGCAGGTGTTCTGCAATCTGCTGGATAACGCCGCCAAGCACGGCGGCGACGGCGGACGCATTGACGTGCGTCTTCGGGAAGAAGGAGACCATGTGCGTATTACCTTCAGGGATTACGGCCACGGCATCCCCGAAGCAGAGCTGCCCCATGTGAAGGAGAAATTCTACAAAGGCAGTTCCAAAAACCGGGGCACCGGCATAGGCCTTTCCGTTTGCGACGAGATAGTCAGCCGCCATGGCGGCGAGCTCACCGTGGCAAACGCCGTAGACGGCGGCTGCGTTGTCACCGTCACCCTGCCTCTCACCTCAGCCTAAGGAGAAATTATGACAAAGAAGAATCAAAGCTGCGGTTTCCGCACTTCCATCGGTGGTCAGGCCCTTATAGAGGGCATTTTGATGCGCGGCCCGAAAAAGCAGGCCATCGTCTGCCGTACCAAAGACGGGCTTGTGGAAAAAGTTGAAGATATAAAGCTGGACAAGGATAAGCACCCCATTCTCGGCTGGCCCTTTGTAAGGGGCTGTGCCATTTTTCTGGACTCAATGTACAAAGGCATGCAGGCTCTCACCTACTCCGCCAGTCTCATTCCGGAGGAGGAGCAGGAGGAACCGGACAAGCTGGACAAATGGATAAGTGAGCACTTCCCCGCTGAGAAAGCCCAGAAGCTGATAATCGGCACCGCCGTTGTGCTGGGCATTGCTCTGTCCCTGCTGCTGTTTATTTTTCTGCCCACCCTTATCGTCGGCTTTATAAAACCCCTTACTCTTAACTATTTCGTTCGCAACATCTCTGAGGGCGTGCTGAAGGTCGTTATACTTCTTATATATATGAAACTCTGCACCAGAGTCAGCGATGTTCAGCGTCTGTTTTCTTACCATGGGGCTGAGCATAAGACCATCTTCTGCTATGAGCATGGAAGAGAGCTGACAGTGGAAAACGTCCGCACTGAAAGCCGTTTCCATCCCCGCTGCGGTACCAGCTTCCTGCTTGTGGTGATAGTAGTGAGCATACTTGTAAATTCAGTGGTGCTTTTGGATAACAGCTTTGCCCGAATGGGCTGCCATCTGCTTTTGCTGCCGGTAGTAGTGGGCATAAGCTATGAGATAAACCGCTGGTGCGGCCGGCATGACAATGTTGTCTCCGCTGCTCTGTCCGCGCCGGGTAAATGGCTCCAGCGCATAACCACAAATGAACCGGACGACGGCATGATAGAATGTGCCATAAGAGCCATGGAACTGGTCATACCGGAAGAAAAAGGTCTGGACGAATGGGGAAAATGAGGTAAGGAACTTTGAAAACTTATAATGACATCTATTTGACCACGAGAAATCTGCTGCGGCAAAACGGCATAGAAGCCTGTGACATAGAGGCCAGAATACTGGTAGCCGGAGCCGCCGGCAAGAGCGTGGAGCATTTGCTGCGGGATCTGAAGCTGTACACCACCAGTGAGGTGGAGAACCGTGCCCTGGACTACACAGCCCGGCGGCTCAAGGGAGAGCCCGTGGCCTACATAACCGGCTCATGGCAGTTTTACGGCATTGACCTTGTAGTCACTCCCGACGTGCTCATCCCGAGGATGGACACGGAGGTCCTTATTGACGCAGTGAAGGAGATACTAACCGGCAACAAGATGGACGCCAGAGTGCTGGATCTTTGCTGCGGCAGCGGCTGCATCACCTGCGCCATTGCCCATGAACTTCCAGCCACACGCCTGGTGGCTGTGGATCTCAGCGCCAGCGCCCTGGAGGTATGCCGCCGCAACGTCACCGACCACAAGCTCAATTCCCGTGTGCTGTGCATCCAGGCTGATGCCACCTCTTCACCTCCTCTGGGTATAGGCAGCTTCGATGTTATTGTGTCCAATCCTCCCTACATAGAGAGCGGAGAGATACAGCATCTGGACCGTTCCGTCCGGGACTATGAGCCCATCTGGGCCCTGGACGGCGGAGAGGATGGACTCCGGCTTTATAAGGCAATAATCAAATACTGGAAATCAATCATCCGCCCCGGCGGATACCTGGTCTTCGAGGTAGGTGAGGGGCAGGCCAAGGATGTCTGTGACATGCTCATGGCCGCCGGCTTCAGCCGCACCGCCACCCGAAAGGACACTCAGGGCATCCAGAGGGCTGTAATCGGTAAGATGTAAGGATGCCTGCTATCAGGCTCAAACATAACACAAGACCTGCAAATATTTAAACATTTTCCACAATTCAATTCAGATAGTGAGGGAAAGTAAATGGCTGAAAAGAAAAAAGTCCCTGCAATAGTGGCTCCCGCCGCCGGAGATAAGAAAAAGGCCCTGGAGACCGCCATTGCCAAAATAGAAAAAGACTACGGCAAAGGCACCATAATGCGCCTTGGCGACGATATCTCTGTGAATGTGGAGGCTCTGTCCACCGGCTCTCTGTCTTTGGACCTGGCCCTGGGCATCGGCGGCGTACCAAGAGGGCGCATAGTTGAGATATATGGGCCTGAGGCCTCCGGTAAAACAACCCTGGCCCTGCACGTGGTGGCCTCCGCCCAGAAAAACGGCGGTGACGCCGCATATATCGACGTGGAACACGCTCTGGAACCGGCTTATGCCCGGGCCCTGGGCGTTGATATAGACTCCCTGCTCATATCTCAGCCGGACACCGGTGAGCAAGCTCTGGACATTGCCGAGTCCCTGGTGCGCTCCGGCGCCATCGACGTGCTGGTGGTGGACTCCGTGGCCGCCCTTATCCCCAGGGTCGAGCTGGAGGGCGAAGTGGGCGACACCGTTGTGGGTGCCCTGGCCCGTCTTATGTCTCAGGCCATGCGCCGCCTGGCGGGGGCGATCTCCAAGAACAACTGCACCGTTATCTTTATAAACCAGCTGCGTCAGAAGATAGGCGTCATGTACGGTAACCCCGAGACTACCCCCGGCGGCCTGGCTCTTAAATACTACGCTTCCGTGCGCATAGATGTGCGCCGGGTAGAGACCCTTAAAAACGGCGGAGAAATGATAGGCAACCGCACCAGAGCCAAAGTGGTCAAGAACAAAGTTGCTCCCCCCTTCCGGGAAGCCGAGTTTGACATCATGTACGGCGAGGGCATATCCAAGGTAGGCGAGATAATTGATCTTGGCGTAAAGCTGGAGATAATCGACAAGGCCGGAGCCTGGTACACCTGCAACGGCCAACGTATTCAGGGCCGTGACGGTGTAAAGGAGTATCTGCTCTCCAATCCCGATGTCTGCGACGCCATTGAAAAAGAGATTCGGGACAACGCCTACAAGCTGCTGAGCCCCCAGGCCAGAAAGGCCGCCCAGGTCTCCGGCCGGGGTACCGTCCCTGCCGTGGATGTGAGCGCTGCCGATTTTGACCAGGAATAAAGTACGCCCGGCTCAGCCTGTATGATAATAAATACGATAAAGCAGACCTCTCCCGGCAGACTTACCGTTTGTCTGGATGACGGTACTGAGATCAAAAGCACGCTGGCGGCAGTAACCGACCTTCGGCTCTGCTCCGGCAGAGAACTGGATGACTCTGAGTTGGAGGAGCTGCGGCGCTGTTCCCTCCGCTCCCTGGCCAGGGAGAAGGCCCTGGAGTATGTGTCACAGCGGCCCATGTCCTGTGCTGAACTCAAGACAAAGCTGCTGCGCAAGGGAATGGACGAGGACACTGCTGAATATTGCGTCAGCTGGCTCAGGGAAAGGCAGCTTATAGACGACGAGGGCTATGCTTCCGCCGTGGTGCGGCACTATGCCGCCAAGGGCTATGGGGCCGGGCGGATACGCTCGGAGCTCATGCACCGGGGCATAGACCGGGAACTCTGGGACACAGCGCTGGAACAGATGCCGGAAGATACCTGCAAGCTGGACAGCTTTATTGCCTCCCGGCTCAAGGACCCGGATGATCCTGTACAGGTGAGAAAGCTCAGCGCAGCTCTCTTCCGCCGGGGATACTCCTGGGAGGAGATACGCTCCGCTCTGAGACGCTTTGACGTCCGGGACGGGGATTGACCTTGCCTCAAAAGGCAGAACGGAGATAACAAGATATAAAATGGAAAAGACTTTTGCTATGATATCTCTTGGCTGTGCCAAGAATCTTGTAAACAGCGAACAGATGCTCTACCTTATGAGCGAGGCCGGCTTTACCCTCATGCCGGAGCCGGAGGGGGCGGATCTTGTCATAGTCAATACCTGCGGCTTTATCGAAGCCGCCAAGAGCGAGGCCATAGACAACATTCTTCAGATGGCAGAGCTTAAGAAAGCGGGAAAACTGGGAGGTATAATTGTTACCGGCTGCCTCAGCGAGAGGTACAAGGACAGCATACTTCAGGAGCTGCCGGAGATAGATGCCGTTCTGGGCGTGGGCAGCTTCGGGGATATTGCCGAAGCCGCAAAGTCGGTCATAGCCAAGAAAGCCTTCTGCCGCTTTGCCGACAACAGCGCTCCCATTGAAGAGATACCCAGAGTCGTGACCACCGGTCCGGGCTGGGCCTACCTGCGCATCGCCGAGGGCTGCAACAATTTCTGCGCCTTCTGTGCCATACCTTACATTCGTGGACGTTACCGTTCCCGCACCATGGAAAACATTCTGGAGGAGGCCAGGGATCTGGCTGAGCACGGAGTGAAGGAGCTAATTGTCATCGCCCAGGATATCACCCGCTACGGCACCGACATATATGGCAGACGATGTCTGGCGGAGCTTTGCCGTGAGCTTTCCAAAATAGATGGTATTGAGTGGATCAGGCTCCACTACCTCTATGTGGATCAGTTTGACGATGAGCTGATAGAGGAAATTGCAGCTAACAATAAAATTGTAAAATATCTGGATATCCCCATCCAGCATATAAACGACCGCATTCTGAAAACCATGAATCGCCGGGGCACCGGGGAGGATATACGTATCCTGTTCAAAAAGCTCCGCCAGGCCATACCCGGTCTGGTACTGCGCACCAGCCTCATTGCCGGGCTCCCCGGTGAAGGCGAAGCGGAGTTTGAGGAGCTGTGCGACTTTCTCCGGGAATACCGCATAGAGCGGGTGGGCGTCTTTCCCTTCTCCCCTGAGGAAGGCACACCGGCAGCCGCCATGGAACATGTGGACAGTGAAACCGCCCAGCGCCGGGCAGACCTGATAATGGAGCTTCAGGCGCCCATCATGGAGGACTTCTGCCAGAGCTTCTGCGGCAAAACCCTCCGGGTACTCTATGAATACTATGATGAGGAAAGCGGCTACCACGTGGGCCGCAGCTATGCCGACTCACCGGATATCGACGGACTTGTGCTCTTCTCCGGCGACTGTCAGGAGGGAGAAATGGTTGATGTACTGATAAAATACAGCGAGGATGGCCTGCTTTACGGCGAACAGCTGTGAGAACAGAAACAGAGGAGAAAGATAAATGAACACAACAGCCAATAAAATCACCATTGCCCGCATAATTCTCATCCCCATATTTCTCATCCTGGTCTACACCGGCCACAGCATTGGCGGCCTTGTGGTTTACATAATTGCATGTCTCTCAGACATGGCTGATGGCTACATAGCCCGGCATTATAACCAGATCACCAACTTCGGGAAGTTCATGGATCCTCTGGCCGACAAGGTGCTGGTTCTGGCCGCAATGTGCTTCTTCGTGGAGAACGGCCAAATGCCCGGCTGGGCTGTGGTCGTCGTGCTGTTCAGAGAGTTTGCGGTATCAGGACTGAGGCTGATTGCCGTTGAGCAGCAGCGTGTCATCGCCGCCGGTTGGTCCGGCAAAATAAAAACCGCCTGCACCATGGTGGGCCTTTGCGCTATGCTGGCCATACCCGCCAGCACCATAGTCAGCTTTATTACCACCTGGGTGATCGTGCTGACCACTCTCTATTCCGGAATAGAATACTTTTACGTCAACAGAGACGTATTTAAAAATGCCGACTGAGGAGAATTGTTATGAAACTCTATAATTCCGCCACCCGTACCCGTGAGGAATTTGTTCCCAACCACCCCGACATCGTAAAGATGTACACCTGTGGCCCTACCGTGTATCATTATGCTCATATAGGAAATCTCCGCTCCTACATCATGGAAGACGTACTGGAGAAATACCTGCGCTACATCGGATACAATGTTAAGCGTGTCATGAACATCACCGATGTGGGCCATTTGACATCCGACGCCGACGAAGGTGAAGACAAGATGCTCAAGGGCGCAAAGCGTGAGCACAAAAGCGTTATGGAGATAGCAAAGTTCTACACCGACGCTTTCTTCTCCGACTGTGCAAAGCTGAACATCAAGACTCCCGACGTGGTGGAGCCAGCTACCAACTGCATCGACGATTATATCCGTATAATCTCCAAGCTCATGGACACAGGCTATGCTTACTTTGCCGGCGGCAACGTATACTTTGATACCTCCAAGCTGGAAAAATACTATGTCTTCAATGACTTCAATGAGGACGACTTGGCCGTCGGCGTCCGTGAGGGCGTTGAGGAGGACAGCAACAAGCGCAACAAGAACGACTTTGTGCTGTGGTTCACCAAGTCCAAGTTTGAGGACCAGGCTCTGAAATGGGATTCTCCCTGGGGCGTGGGCTACCCCGGCTGGCACATCGAGTGCTCCGGCATTTCCATGAAGCATCTGGGTGAGGACCTGGACATCCACTGCGGCGGCATAGACAATGCCTTCCCCCACCACACCAATGAAATCGCCCAGTCCGAGTCCTATCTGGGTCACAAATGGTGCAATTTCTGGATGCATGTCTACCACCTGAACACCAACTCCGGCAAGATGAGCAAGTCCAGCGGGGAGTTTCTCACAGTGTCATTGCTGGAGGAGAAAGGCTATGACCCCCTGGCCTACCGCCTCTTCTGCCTCCAGAGCCACTACCGCAAGAGCCTTGTATTCAGTTGGGAGAACCTGGACAACGCCCAGACCGCCTACAACAAGCTGATAGCCAAGGTGGCCGCCCTGAAGCCCGGTGACGGTGCGGTGGACACTCAGGTCATGGCAGCCCTGAAGGAGAAGTTCACCGCCGCTCTGGACAACGATCTGAACAGTTCCCTGGCCGTCACCGCTCTCTACGATGTGCTGAAGGCCAAGACCAACGACGAAACAAAGCTGGCCGCCATTGCCGACTTTGACCGGGTGCTGAGCCTGGACCTCATAGCCAAGGGTGAGAAAAAGCGTGAGGAGCTTAAGAAGCAGGCCGTCACCGCCGGTCAGTTTACCATCGTCTCTGAAAGCGGAGAGGCCGACCCTGATGTGGAGGCCAAGATCCAGGCCCGTCAGGATGCCAAGAAGGCCAAGGACTTTGCCAAGGCCGACGCCATCCGTGACGAGCTGAAGTCCGCAGGCATTGAGCTTACCGATATCCCCCACGGTGTTAAGTGGAAAAGAATATAAAATATAGACGAATCAAGCCCCGACAGCCAAGTCGGGGCTTGATTTTATTCGTGTATCTATTATCTATTTCGTATGGAAGCGCTTGTGCAGCTCCCTGATAAAGCCCCGGCCCAGAGCGATTATGCAGGATATCAGCAGAGCCAGGGACAGGGCACCCATAACTGCCATGGGCCAGACAACCTCCGGCTTAAGCCACAGCAGCCCGGCGGCGGAGCCAAGGGCAGCCAGGAAAATGAGTGTCAGCATTGGCAGCATGTTCTGCCGCTGCCGCTCCATATCGGAGAAAAACAGTGCCGCGCAAACTATCAGCCCGCCAAAGCCCACAATAGGCACCACGACCCCGGCCCAGCCCGGCGCAAGGAACAGCTCTATAAGTATGAGCATAAGGCAGGAACTGAGCAGCAGCTTTATAAACTGGCTTATCCGGTTATACTCCACCAGGTCCGGGGACAGCACCAGAGTCCAGACCATGTAGAGGCCCATCAGTACAATCAGACTCCATGCCTTTCCTCCCACGGCTATGTTTACAATGGGGCAGATCACCGCCGCAGACAGCAGCACCAGGCCCGCCGCCTTTATGAGCTTGCGCTTCACCTGTTTTTGTTTTCCCAGAGGTGGATACGTTATGTCAACTTTCATACAGTTCGCTGCCCTCCACTTTCACTTCTACACCGTCCCGGCTCAGCAGCTCATACAGCTTTTCCTCAAAACTGGGATCGGCGGTGAGCTTGGCGATGGAGAACACAGCCGTGTTATTTACCGTTACCAGGGAACAGCTGGTTCTGTTGCTTATGGCCGTGCCCAGCACGAAGTCCATAGCCTCTATCTCCTTTGCCATCCAGTCCGGCAGCTGTACCACTCCCATATTTGATAGGGTGTTGGTAAAAATTTTGTCTCCCAGAAAGCCGTAGATAAGCCTTGCCGCCGGCTGCTTTACCGCCAGGGGCACAAACCTCAGACTGTTTACCAGGCGCTCGGTTCCGGTGAGCATACGGTTCATGGCCTCCCTTGAGCCTTTGCTCTCCAGCTGCCGGCTTATCTCCCCTGTCATTGCCTCGATATCCCCTATCTTATCTATGGGCAGACGGATACCGCAGTACAGTGAAAAGTTTCTCACCGTCTTTGAAGGGTAGAACTTGCGCATGTTCACCGGCACCTGGATACTTTGTTCCCCCCTCAGCTCATCGGTGGCAGCCTTCCCCGCCAGGAACATAAGTGCCAGAAGATAGACGGTCACCGTGGCCTGGTATTTTTTCGCTGCTCCGTGGAGCCGGGCGGCATCCATCCTGAAATGGAGAATACGGCAGGGCCTGTTTTCGGCCAGCTTCCCGTTCATCTGTACAGCAGCTCTCTCCACAAATCCGGATGAGGACCGGCTCTGTTCTATACGGGCAAAGGCGTTTTCAAATTCCTCGGTACCAGGCACCGCACCCACATCCCACACTGCCTCGTCTGGTCCGGCATCTGCACCCATTAATCTGAGGTATTCTCCGGTGAGTGCCTTCAGGAATATCATGCCGCCCGTGCCGTCGGTGAGCACGTGGAAAAACTCTACGCTTATGCGCCTGTTCCAGTACAGCACCCGGAAAGACATGGAGCCGCTCTGAGATACTTTCAGAGGCCGGCAGGGAATTTCGTTTTCCCCCGCCACCGGGAAGCGACGCTTTGCAGTATCCAGGTAATGCCAGAAAAATCCCTTCTTTAAAGTTGTGGCAAAGCTGGGAAAGCGCCGGATAGTAAAGTTCAGCGCCATTTGCAGAAGCTCCGGGACCACAGGCTCCTTCAGATACACCGAGAGCCGGAACACAGACATTCTACCCCGCTTCATGGACAGCGGATAGATTTTCGCTGAGTCGTCCAGTGGAAACCACAGCACAGGGGGCCTTGCATAGAAACCGCCCAGATTACCCGGGTCCAGCAGCTCCAGAGCCTTTTCCAAAGGCAGCCCGGCAGCAGAATAATACAATATTGCTTTCTCAAAGTCCTCTCTTAATCTTCTTTTCTCCGCCCTGGCCAGTATGCAGTGGCAGTTAAAGTTTGAGAAGAATTCCTCCAGCATCGCCGCCTTGCCTTCATTCAGAGAGCTGGCATACTCCTGGAACGGACTTGTTGTGGATATTTTCATATGTTCACTTCCGCTAAATAAATCCGAATCATTTTACCATAGCCCGGCAGCTTTTAAAAGGCCCAAAAAGGCAAACGCAAAAAAGCCTCTCCCGATCTGTTTTCGGGAGAGGCGTAGTATATACGGGTTATCAGAACCTGGCAATTATATCCTTTATTTTGTCAAAGAAACCGGAGACAGAGTCAACCACTTTCTTTACACCTTGCACAAAGCCTACAACCTTGTTCTTGGCATCGGAGACCTTCTGAAGGGTGCTCTGCACATCCTCCACTCTGGCTTTCAATGCATCGGCATCCAGTCCCTCCAGAGAACGGCACAGACTCAGCAGCTGGTTAACCTGAGTGTCGGTAAGGCTCACGTTATAGCGGGACGCTATCTCCCTTATCTGGGCGCGAATCTCATCGTCGCTCATGTCCTTTGTCACGTCCAGCATCATCTTGAGTTCATTGACGATGGAGGTGGAGTCCATGGAGCCTATCTCCGCAGCCAGCTCTCCGGTGATGGTCAGCTCCTGGGTGCTCACCAGTTTTGCCAGATCGTCCAGCTTCTTTCCGGTCATGTCCTCATAGGCCTTATACACGCCGCTGAGAGCCGCCGTGCCGCTGACCTCAAAGGGCGCAGCCACAACTATATTTGCATCGGTTATACCTGCGGTGGCCAGGGCGCTCACGTACATCTCGCCGGTGCACCAGTTAATGTTGCTGGTAGTGACGGCCATGCCGCTGCCGGCAGGCAGCAGCTCCACATATACGCAGGATATGGAGCGTGTGCCGATAAGGCTCTCACTTACATATCCCTCCAGATAGGCCCGCTCTTCGGCGTTGGTCATCTTCAGTTCTATAACATCGCCCCGCTTTACGCCAAAGGCGTTATACACCGCGTTTACCTGCTCGTCGGTGAGGTCGGCACCTATGACCGCCCGGCTCTGGTTTACTTCTGCATATGCAGGCACTGCCATGGAACAGATGAGCAGCGCCATAAGTAAAATTGAAACTATCTTTTTCATTGGTCTCTCTCCTTTCAGAGTACATATATATGACGAGGCAAAAGCCCTTTTGTTCCCCGGGCATGTTACCACGTCCGGCACTAAAAATAAAGGCATTTTAATGATTATTAAGAATTTTCCCCAATAGATATCTATATTTTCCCTTTTGTTCAAAACTTTTTCTATGCACTTGACGAAAAAATAAAGCCATTATATACTAGGAATTAGTCTGTGCTTTAAAAAACAAAATCTTGGAGGCCGAATTATGAGAGTAATCGTTTGCGATAATTATGAACGCCAGTGCGCCGCCGGCGCAGATATAATCGAAAAGATCGTCCGCGAAAAGCCCGACTGCTGTCTGGGTCTTGCCACCGGCTCCAGCCCCGTTGGCATGTATAAGGAGCTTGCACGCCGCTGCCGGGAAGAGGGTCTGGATTTCAGCAAGGTCAGCACTGTGAATCTGGACGAATACATCGGCCTTGAGCCCACCCATGAGCAGAGCTACCGTTATTTCATGGATACAAACCTCTTTGACCATATAAATATCGACAAAGCCAACACCTATGTTGCTAAGGGCACCGGCGACATCGAAGCCAACATTGCCGAGTTCCGTGCCGTCATTGCCAAGAGCGAAGTTGAGCTGCAGGTTCTTGGCGTGGGAGCCGACGGACACCTGGCCTTTAATGAGCCGGGCACCAGCCTGTATTGGAGCGCCCACAAGGAAACTCTGGACGACAGCACCATCAATGCCAATGCCCGCTTCTTTGCCAGCAGGGACGAAGTTCCCCGCTACGCCGTCACCATGGGCATAGGGGAGATAATGATGGCAAAGCGCCTGTTGATGATCCTTTCCGGTGCAAATAAGGAAGAAGCCGCAAAGCTTCTGCTCATGAGCGACGACGTGACCTGTGCCTGCCCCGCCACACTCATGAAACTGCACCACGATGCTACCGTGCTTATCACCAAAGAACTGGCAGACAAGATCGGCTACAAATTCTGACGCAGGGGGTAAGTCCTCTCAACTCCGTTTCCGACTCCAGGTTTCGCCTTCTGCCGAAAACTTATTTCGCTGCCTTGCCTCTCTTTTTCCGGATCAAGCCCCTTTGCGCTGGGCTTTGATTCGAGTGGGAACCGAACAAGCAGCAAAACAGCCTATTTACCCACACAAAACACACGGCCCCGGACTGATTTGTCCGGGGCCGTATATTACACCCTTTTAATTATTATGTCAATAACATTATGTATATAAAATTATTTAAACTAAATTATGTAAATCTTCTTGCGTAACCGCAGCGGCGGCAAAGGGGCTCCCTTGCCTGCCTTTGAGAGAATCCGCTGTATATATTCTGAGCTCTTTCAGTTGACATAATTTCTGAAAGTTCCTGTCTGAAAAGATTACCCAGGGCTATATCCCCCTCGTGGTCCAGACAGCAGGGCACTACCGTGCCGTCGCAGAGGACGCCTACTTGGTCTCTCAGGCCATAGCAAAAGCAGCTCTCACCTTGGTCCTCAGCCTCCATGTCCGGCCAGTCAAAGCGCTCTCCTGGTTCAAGAAAAACTTTTTCCGCAAGTCTGCGGCTGCCCCGGCTCTCCTGCCAGGGGGGTGGAAAGCACCGGCTGATAAGTTTCTCTATCTCTGCATTGAGGCTGTCCAATCCGTTCCGGTTCCACAGCCGCAGTATGCAAAGTTTCCCCGCTTCTCCCAGCTTTTTGGCAAAAGCGGCGCAAGCGGATATATATTCCTCCAGTTCCCCGGAGGGGTTTGCCTCAAAGGACTGTAGGGAGATATTTACCTTGTGCACTGCCGGGCTCGACAGCAGCAGCTCTCCTCGTTTTGGCAGCAGGGTGCCGTTGGTGGTAATTATCAGCTTGAATCCAAGCTCTCCGGCACTTTGCAGTATGCCCTCCAGCTCCGGGTGGAGAAGTGGCTCACCCATAAGATGCAGATACAGGTAATTCGTGTACGGGCGCAGACGCTCAGCCAGGAGCACAAACTCATTCAGACTCATGAACCGCTTTTCCCGCCGGGTTCCGGGACAGAAGCTGCATGAGAAATTGCAGATATTGGTTATCTCAAGGTAGGCTTTTTTCAGCATTTTGCTCTCCACATAGTCATCGGCGGGACAGCAGTCCCGCCGACATTTCGTTTATTTCCCCACATATATAGCTTTTCGCATCAGTTCCGGAGAAATTTTCTCCACTTTGCGGTCATAAGTCAGAACTCCATTGAGTTCATCCTCCACATCGCTCAGCTGAGTATATACCGCGGCAGCCAAGCCTTCCATCTTGGCGGGGCCTATCTGCTTTTGGTACAGCTCTTCAATGGCTATCTCCAGCTGGGCGGGAGACTCAAAGTTCTTATATCCGAAATTCTTATTGTTGAAGCAGTGCCCGGAGACGTGGTGATTATAGCCACCAAACTCGCTGAGCAGCACAGCCCGTCCCTTCTTATCTGCCTTAAAATAGTAGGGGCGGAAATACACGTGGCGGCTCACCACTTTGCCAACACCTTGGTCATGCCAGCCGGATGCGTGGTCAATGGTGCGGCTCGGGTCTATTGAATGGACAAAGTCGTGCATCTTTGCAGCGTCAAACTGACCCCAACCCTCGTTAAACACCACCCACATAGCTATACATGGACAGTTTATCAGATGATTGACCATGGCCCCCAGCTCGGCCTTGAACTGAGCTCTGCCCTGGCTGTCGCTCCGGCCGAAGAGAGCATGTAGAGAGTCAGGCAAATGGATATTGGTAATGAGCGGCAGAGAGACAATAAGGGGATTATATCTCCCGCCGCCGCAGGGCATGTCCTGCCAAACCAGCATACCGTAGCGGTCACAGTGATAGTACCAGCGCAGAGGCTCCACCTTGATGTGCTTTCGCAACATGTTGAAGCCCATAGCCTTGGCGGTACTTATATCGTAAATCATGGCCTCATCTGTCGGTGCAGTATAAAGCCCGTCGGGCCAGTATCCCTGGTCCAGAACTCCGTTGTGAAAATAAGGCTGGTTATTGAGAAACAGGCGGGGTACGCCCTTTTCGTCTTTCTCCACGGAGAACTTACGCATGGCAAAATAGCTCTGCACCATGTCCTCTCCGCAGGTGACAGTAAAACCGTAGAGTTTGGGATTCTCCGGACACCAGGCCTCAAAGTCCGGCACAGGGATAACTGCCGGCAGCATATAGCTTTGGCCGTTAAAATGTGCATAAGAGAGCTCTTCTCCCACAATTTCCGCAGAGATTTCCACACAGGCTCCGTCGAAATCAGGGATAATAAGCAGATCCTTGACGTAAGACTCCGGTACGGCCTCCATCCACACGCTCTGCCAGATGCCGCTCTGGGGCGTATACCAGATGCCGCCCCGGCGGCTGCGCTGTTTGCCCCGGGTCATGCCGTTTTTCTCCGTGTCGTCGGTCACCCGCACCACGATATCCGCCACACCGTTTTCAATATACTGTGTTATATCCAGCTCAAAGGGCAGATAGCCCCCCTGGTGGCTGCCGGCCTGCCGGTCATTTATCCATACGGTGGCACACTGATCCACGGCCCCGAAGTGGAGCAGCAGATTCAGCCCGCTGAACTGCCCGGGGATGACAAACTTTCGGTGATACCAGAGGTATTCCCCGCTCTTCAGGCTGCGTCCCACACCGGACAGCTCCGCCTCCGGGGAAAAGGGCACGATGATTGTCCCCTCGTAGCTTGCGGGCTGACGAGAGCTCTCGGTTATGGCATAGTCCCAGGGGCCGTTCATGCTCATCCAGTTGGCTCTGGCCATCTGGGGTCTGGGATATTCCGGCAGTGGATTATTTATATCTACTTTATCCGTCCACGGTGTCTTCATAGGCTTATCAGAACAGGCCGCCCAGACCGCCCATGCCGCCCTGGAGCTTGCTCATGGCCTTGCTGGTCTCATCGTCGGCCACTTTCAGTGCGCCGTTCACTGCGGCAAGCACCAGATCCTGGAGCATTTCCACGTCGTCCGGATCTACAACTTCGGGGTCGATGACGATGCTCTCCAGCTGACGGGTGCCCACTATGGTGGCCTTTACCGCGCCGCCGCCGGAGCTGAACTCAAAGCGGGTGCTCTCCAGCTCCTGCTGCATTTTCATAAAGTCCTGCTGCATCTTTTGAGCCTGTCTCATCATCTGCATCTGGTTGCCTCCGCCGGGGAAGCCGCCGCGAAATCCGCCTTTTGCCATTTTGTATTCCTCCAAATCACTAATTTATTTTATATGAATCTGACCTCTTTAAAGGCCTTCAATTCCTCTAACTCCCGCTTTTGCCTTGGCTGCTGATCCTGCTTTTCGCTTATCAGCACACGCATCTCCCGACCACTGACCGCGCTGGCAGCTGCGGAGAGCTTGGCCAAGACATCGGGCTTGTTGAAGCGGCCGTAAATAAAGCCAGCCTTTACCATCAATTTCAGCACCTGGCCCTCACGCACAGCCTCCACCGAGGCGCTGTCTTTAATATGCATACGCAAATCCATAGGCAACTCCGGCGCCGCCTTTTCACATACGGCAGCCCATAGCTCACGGTCATTAATAGCACTGTCTGCCACAGGCGCTGGCTGAGATTGTGACGAGAGCTTATCGCTGCGCTGAAGAAAGCTATCTTCCGGCTGCTCTTCGGCAAAGTCCATTGGGTCAATATCGCCGTCAAAGTCTTCTCCCGGGTCTTGTTCATCTCTGTCCTCGTCTATGTCCCCGTAGTAATCTTTAGTCGGCGGCGGCTGTCCCCAGTCCTCCTCCTCAGGCTCACTATTCCCGGCAGCCGGTGCCGCTGGGATTGGTATGCCCCGGCTCAGCTCTTCCTCCAGCCTGGAGATTCTGGCTCTCAATTCCCCAAGGCTCTCTCCCGCCGGGCTTTCACACAGAGAAACAATAGTCAGTTCCGCCGTGAGCTTTGGGTTCTTTACATCCTTCATGGCCGCCTGGCCCCTTTGCAAGGTGTCCAGAGAGGAAAGTAACTCCTCGGTGGTCAGCCGCTTTGCAAAGCCCCTCAAAGTCTCCATATCGTAGCTGCCGGAGACCAGCTCCACAGCCCCTTTGGGGGCCACCCGGAACATTAGTGAGTCACGCAGTAATCCAGCCAGTTCTCCCAATAAGGTGGCCGGATCTTTCCCATCCATCCAAAGGGACGCAAAACTCTTTAGTGCCTCCGGGGTCTTATGCTCCAGAACAAGAGATAGCAGCTGAGCAATGCGCCGGTTTCCCGCCATACCCATGGCAGAATATACCGCGTCCACATCTATCTCCTGACATGCAGAACACTGATCCAGAAGGCTGAGAGCGTCTCTGACGCCTCCCTCGGCCAGGCGGGCTATCAGCTCCGCCGCCTCATGGCTCAGCTTCAGCTGCTCCTGCTTTGCAATATACTCAAGATACTCCGCAATTTCCGGCGTGTCTATGCGCCTGAAGCTGTGACGCTGGCAGCGGGACAAAATCGTCGCCGGAACCTTTTGCAGCTCCGTAGTGGCCAGAATGAACATGAGGTGTTCCGGCGGTTCCTCAAGAATTTTCAGCAGAGCATTGAAAGCGGAGAGGGACAGCATGTGTACCTCGTCAATAATGTATACCCGCTTTTTCACCGTTGTGGGGGAAAACACTGCCTCCTCCCTCAGAGCCCGCACGTTATCCACACCATTGTTGGATGCGGCATCCAGTTCAACCACGTCCATAACCGACCCCTCGGTTATACCCTGGCAGGCAGCGCACTTGCCGCAGGGATTACCATCCACCGGATTTTCACAGTTGACTGCCTTTGCCAAGATGCGGGCGCAGGTGGTTTTGCCTGTGCCACGTGTACCTATGAATATATAGGCATGGGATAGTCGCCCGGTTTTTACCTGATTTTTCAGCGTCTCGGTTATATGTTTTTGCCCCACTACTTCGTCAAAGGTCTGGGGTCTCCACTTGCGATACAATGCCTGGTACACAGCGCACCTCCAATACGGAAGCCATATAAAAAGATATGACCCTTGACAAGACTGCACACCCAAGCCCGAACACTACTCTATACCCGTTACGCCGGCAGCCGGCTCAGATCCGGCAGCCTCGCGGCACACGGAAAGCACCACTTAATGCTGCTCGGTTCCCCGCCTGACATGGTTCGCGGGTTTCCGTTGCGCAAGACCGGATCGTCATTACTGCTTACCGGGGTCAGACGGTACAGAGCATGTCCTCACATGGGAATTCATCCCTGCTATAGCGGATTGCAGGTTACAGGGCACCGCTGGCTCCCCAACTAGTGCAGCCTTGTCAAAAGTCACGATGTTATTCTACTACAAATTTCTGATTTAATCAATCCCATTTTTTCTCTTTACAAAAATGCAATCTGTGATATAATGAACAAGTCGCGAGGATGCGAACTGCTTGCCAGAGCAAGCGGTTCGGTTATATGCCCCTTTAATTCAATACTTGGGCTCGTAGCGCAGTTGGGAGCGCACCACATTCGCATTGTGGGGGTCGAGGGTTCGAATCCCTTCGAGTCCACCACAGCGTCGGAGCAAAGTCCGCTTTGCTCCGGCGCTTTCTATTTCACGGGGAATAGAAAGCACCATCCGCTCCGCTCCCTTGCTCCTCCTTCTCCAAATCGAACCCGCTTCGCTGGGCTTCGATTTGGTTTTTATTTTTTGGTATGGGCACTTGCTTTAGCTATTTGTAGGCGAAGACTAGAGCGGATGTTCATCGGGCTATGAGGCCGACGAGCGTGCTCGTTGGGGTTTGCCCGCCGCCGCTGCCGGGGGCAGAAGAAGGCGGCGGGCAAATACCGCAGCGGTCGAAAAAATCGAGGGAAGCGTAAGCCTGAAGATTTTTT
>OLRA01000337.1_pt1 | contig 65424 bp, 58 predicted proteins | sample 1673011 | NCBI WGS metagenome assembly OLRA01 (sample SAMEA3136746, study PRJEB25190) | human gut metagenome | reverse complement strand
TATGAACACCCGCCTGCGGCGAGGTGTTCATCGAAGGAGTCCCCTTGGCGCATCTCAAGGTGAATTGCCCCAAAGGGGCAAGAGAAGGTGGCCTGGGCCATTGGTTACTTTCTGTGCGAGCAGAAAGTAACACCGCCCCCCTGCGGCCAAAGGTCACCAAAACACAATTCTAATGATTTATCCCCCTTCCCCCCTTCCCCCGAAAAAAAGAACGTGTTATCATAGGGTCACCAGACAAAAGGAGGTATTTTCCCTATGTTCTCTTCCATTGGTCTTATCGGCGCGGGCACCATGGGCTCCGCCGTTCTCCAGGCAGCTGCCAAGGGCGCTCCCGATGCAGCGCTCTATTGCTCCAACCGCACTCCCGCCAAGGCTCAGGCCCTGGCTCAGGAAGTGGGCGGCCAGGCTGTGGACAACGCCGCCGTGGCCCGCACCTGCTCTCTTATCTTCCTGGGGGTAAAGCCCCAGATGATGGCGGGTGTTCTGGCCGACCTGGCCCCTGTTCTTGCTGCCCGCACCGACCGTTTCGTGCTGGCCTCCATGGCCGCCGGTCTGGACGGACAGGCCATCCAGGGCCTGGCCGGTGGCAAGTACCCGGTCATCTGCCTGATGCCCAACACCCCCGTGGCCGTAGGCGCGGGCGTGGTGCAGTACTACGGCGTAGACACCACCCAGGAGGAGCTGGACGCCTTCCAGGCACTTATGGCTCCCGCCGGGCTGGTGGACCCCATTGAGCCCCACCTCCTCCCCGCCGCCAGCGGCGTGTCCGGCTGCGGCCCCGCATTCTGCGCTCTGTTCATTGAGGCCCTGGCCGACGGCGGAGTGGCCTGCGGCCTGCCCCGTGCCAAAGCCCTGGCCTATGCCGCCCAGATGGTGGAGGGCACCGCCAAACTGATGATGGAGAAGGGCCTGCACCCCGGCCAGCTCAAGGACGGGGTCTGTTCCCCCGGCGGCACCACCATCCAGGGTGTGCGTGTGCTGGAGGAGCGCGGCTTCCGCGCCGCCGCCATGGATGCGGTGATCGCAACCTTTGAAAAAAACAAGGAGCTGGCCAAATAAGTTCCTATTCCTGATATGAGGGGGTTTATTCCATGAGAATCGTTGTAAAAGTCGGCACCTCCACCCTGGCCCACGCCACCGGGCGGTTGAACATCCGCCACGTGGAGGAGCTGGTCAAGGTGCTGTCCGATTTGAAAAATGCCGGCCATCAGGTCATTCTGGTCTCCTCCGGCGCCATCGGCATGGGCGTGGGCAAGCTGAACCTGCCCGGCAAGCCCTCCGACATGCCCACTAAGCAGGCTGCCGCCGCTGTGGGCCAGTGTGAGCTGATGTACACCTACGATAAGCTGTTCCTCCAGTATAACCACACCGTGGCCCAGGTGCTGCTCACCGGCGAGGATGTGGACCACCCCGAGCGCCGGGAGAACTTTGAGAACACCATGGAGCGCCTGCTGGAACTGGGCGCCCTGCCTGTCATCAACGAGAACGACACCATCGCCACCGCCGAGATCAAGGTGGGCGACAACGATACCCTGGGCGCCATCGTGGCCTGCTGCACCAAGGCCGACCTGCTGGTGCTTCTCAGCGACATCGAGGGCCTGTACACCGCCGATCCCCGCAAGGACCCCAACGCCAAGCTCATCCCCACCGTGGAGGAGGTCACCCCGGAGATCGAGGCCCTGGCCGGCGGCGTAGGCTCCAGCCTGGGCACCGGCGGCATGGCCACCAAACTCCGGGCCGCCAAGATGGTTATCGCCCAGGGCTGTGACATGGTCATCACCAACGGTGAGCACCCCGAGCGGCTCTACGACATTGCCGAGGGCAAGGACGTGGGCACCCGCTTTGTGGCTCATAAGGCCTGATTTTCAATACGTTTCGTATTGCAATTTCTATTATCTACATTTTATCATCACTCTTCGGGATAAAATCCGGCTGTTTCGGTCCGGAGAGTGAGTCAAAGGAGGTCGTACGATGACGACATTGGAACTGCTGGAAAAGGCCCGCGCTTCCAAGGGGGCTATGTCTCTGGCGGACACCGAAACCAAAAATAACGCTCTGCTGGCCATGGCTGACGCGCTGATGGAGCATCAGCAGGCCATTCTCACCGCCAACCGGGCCGACCTGGAGGCCGCCCGCGGCACCGTCTCCGAGGTCATGCTGGACCGGCTGGCCCTCAGCCCGGAGCGTATCGCAGGCATGGCTCAGGGCATCCGGGAGGTGGCCGCCCTCCCTGACCCGGTGGGCGCCGTTCTCCAGCGGGTGGAGCGCCCCAGCGGCATCGTGGTGGAAAAGACGGCGGTACCCATGGGTGTCATCGCCATCATTTACGAGAGCCGCCCCAACGTCACCTCTGACGCCGCCGCCCTGGCCCTGAAAGCGGGTTCCGCCTGTGTGCTCCGTGGCGGCAAGGAGGCCCACCGCTCCGCCGCCGCCATTGTGGAGGCCCTGAAGGAGGGGCTCCAGCGGGTGGGCCTGCCTGCCGACGCCCTCCAGCTGGTAGAGGACACCACCCGCGCCTCCGCCAATGAGCTGATGACGGCCAGCGGCTATGTGGACCTGCTCATCCCCCGTGGCGGCGCGGGCCTGATCCGTGCCTGTGTGGACAACGCCACCGTACCGGTCATCGAGACGGGCACCGGCATCTGCCACGTCTATGTGGACGGCCAGGCCGACCAGGCCATGGCCCTGGACATTCTGGAGAACGCCAAGTGCTCCCGCCCCAGCGTGTGCAACGCCTGTGAGGTGTGCCTGGTGGACGAGACCATCGCCGGGGAATTTCTCCCCAAGCTGCAAAAGCGTCTGACCCAGGACCGCGCGGAGCGCGGCCTGCACCCCGTGGAGCTGCGCCTGGACGAGGCCGCCCAGGCCATCATCTCCGGTACGCCCGCCGGGGAAAAGGACTTTGATACGGAATTTCTGGACTACATCCTGGGCGTCAAGGTGGTAAAGGGCGTGGGCGAGGCCATCGCCCACATTGCCGCCCACTCCACCGGCCACTCCGAGGCCATTGTCACCGCCGACGAGAAGGCCGCCCGAGCTTTCCTCAACCAGGTGGACTCTGCCGCCGTCTACTGGAATGCCTCCACCCGCTTTACCGACGGAGGCGAGTTTGGACTGGGCTGCGAGATGGGCATCTCTACCCAGAAGCTCCACGCCCGGGGCCCCATGGGGCTCCAGGAGCTGTGTACGTATAAGTACATCATCCGGGGCACCGGTCAGACCCGCTGATTGTTTGGAGAGTCGGCTCTTTCCGCCATTTTCCGGGTGACAAAATCTCCTGTTTGGAGGTATAATGAAGGTGGGAAAAGGGGACCTTTTCCCACCCAGTTCTCCGCGCTCCGGCGCGGAGCCCAGCTGGATCTTGATGTACCATCCACCCTTGTGATTTTGGAAAGGACTGATTCCAATGAACCACTACATGAAGGAGTTCTGCCAGACCACCGGGGAACTGTTAGGCTCTGAACAGGTACGGATGATGGGCCGCTGGTGCCATCATAACCGCATCACCACCCTGGACCACTCCCTGTTTGTGGCTTACTGGTCGTTCCGCGCCGCCCGGGCTCTGGGCCTGGACGAGACCGCTGCCGCCAGAGGCGGACTCCTGCACGATTTGTACCTCTACGACTCCCGTGACAAGTCGGCCCACCCGGGCTGGCAGTGCTTTGACCATCCCCGGGCCGCCGCCCGCAATGCCCAGGAGCTCACAGACCTGAGCGACAAGGAGCGGAATATTATCCTCTCCCATATGTGGCCCTTGGGCGGAGCGCTGCCCCGGTCTATGGAGGCCTGGCTGGTGGATGTGGTGGATACCCTGTGCGCCGGTTTGGAGCTCAGCGGCATCTATGACCCCAGCCGCCTGCGCCGCCGCCTGGGCGTGGAGCCCATCACCGAAGTCAGTGAGGAACCCGCCCCCGCTTTCTTGTAAGAAAGCGGAGGGGAGTTTACACAGCAGTTCCTCCGCCTGGGTGCGAACATGCAGCTTGTTGGCATTGTCCAGCACAAATTCCAGATGCATCTGCGCCTGCTGCCATTTCTCCCGCTGGTAGCAGTAAACCGCCAGTGCCATATGGGCTCCCACCTTCTCCCGCAGGCACTCCGCCCGCTCCAGATCCTGCTGGAGCAGAGGCTCCAGCTGTGGAGGCGCCGCCTGCATCAGCGCAAAGGAGCGCCGCTGATTCATGACCCGGTCCACCAAAGCCCGCTGCTTGGCCCGCATCTTGGGCTTCAGCGCAGTGAGTTTCTCCGCCACCCACTCCTGCCGGGGATCGCCGGATGGCAGGGCCGCGCTCCAGATCAGCAATGCACTGGCGTTCTTTACCAGTTTGCGGTGCTCTGCCACATGCTCCAGTACCTGGATCGCCTCCTGATGCCGGCCCAGCAGAGACAAAGCATAGCCCTGATAGACGTGAAAGATCATATTGGAGGGATTCTGGCGGCACACCGTGCTGCACAGCTCCAGCAGAGGCTCCGGGTCGCAGTGGTTATCCATGTACTTCACGGCCCGCCAAAGGAGCAGGCGGGAATACCAGTTGATGGCCGCTCCGCCCAGCAGCATCCACGTCCAAGTCAGCAGCAAGGCGGAGATACGCTCCTCCAGAGAGGCCTCTGCGGGCAGAGTGGACAGCAGCCACAAAAACGGGGGCACGCACCAGATCCAAAAGGCCAGGCTGGCGTGATTTAAAATAAAATTGCGCATGCCGGAATCCTCCAAAAGAAAATGAAATGATGTGAGGCAACCATACCACACATCATTTAAATAAACCCATATAAATCTTTAAGAAATGGAAAATTTTATCCGTTGAACTTATTCATGGCGCGGTCTGGACCCTCTTTGATATAGCACTCCACCGCGTCGGCGCAGCGCTCCACGGCGGCGGCAATGGCCTTGCGGTCCTCACCCTGGAACTTGCCCAGCACCCAGTCGGCCAGATCATAGTCGGGATGGGGCTTTTTGCCCACACCCACCCGGATGCGGGGGAACTGGTCGGTGCCCAGGTGCTGAATGATGCTCTTAAGCCCGTTGTGTCCTCCAGCGGAGCCTCCCTTGCGGATGCGCAGCTTTCCCACGTCCAGGGCGGTGTCGTCGGAGATCACTATAATATGCTCCGGGGGGATTTTATAGAAGTCGGCGGCAGGGCGCACCGCCTCGCCGGACAGGTTCATATAGGTCACCGGCTTCATCACCAGCACCTTTTCCCCGGAAATGGTGAATACATTGGTCAGGGCCTTGAATTTCAGCTTCTGGATGGGCAGGCGGTACCGCTCGCCCAGCTGGTCAGCCACCATAAAGCCCACATTGTGGCGGGTATTCTCATACTGGTCCCCGGGGTTGCCCAAGCACACCAGCATCCAGGATGCTCCGCCGGAACTGCGATGGAAAAACATGCTATCCCTCACTTGCTGCGTAAAATGCACTGGGGCGGGCAAATGCCCGCCCCAGTGGGATACGGAAAATCAGGTAAACAGGCGGGAAACGGAAGTCTCCTCGTAGATGTGGCTGATGGCCTCGGCAAACATGTGAGCCACAGAGATATAGCGGATCTTGTCGCACTTCATGCCGGGCTTGGGGGGAATGGTGTCCAGGAAGACCACCTCGTCCATGACGCTGTCGGTGATGCGCTGGACAGCGGGGCCGGAAAGCAGGCCGTGGGTAGCCACAGCGGTAACGTCCTTAGCGCCGCCGATGTCCACCAGAGCCTTGGCAGCGTGGCACAGGCTTCCGCCGGTGTCCACCATGTCGTCCAGCAGGATGACGTGCTTGTCCTTTACGTCGCCGATGATGTTCATGACCTCAGAGGAGTTGGCCTTCTGACGGCGCTTATCCACGATGGCCAGAGGCATGTTCAGCTTCTGAGCGAAGGCGCGGGCGCGAGCCACGCTGCCCACGTCAGGAGAAACCACCATGGTGTCGTCCTGGACAGCGGCGAACTTGCGGAAGCACTCGCTGACAAACAGAGGAGAGCCCAGCAGGTTGTCCACCGGGATGTCGAAGAAGCCCTGGATCTGGTTGGCGTGCAGGTCCATGGTCAGCACCCGGTCGGCGCCGGCGCGGGTGATCAGGTTAGCCACCAGCTTGGCAGAGATGGGATCGCGGGGCTTGGTCTTGCGGTCCTGACGGGCATAGCCAAAGTAGGGGATGACGGCGGTGATGCGGCCGGCGGAGGCGCGGCGCAGCGCGTCGATCATAATGAGCAGTTCCATCAGGGCGTCGTTTACGGTGTGCATCTTTCCGTCCTTCTCAAAGGGGCAGGTGGACTGCACCACAAAGACGTCAGACCCGCGGACGGTCTCGTAGATGGAGGCAAAGTTTTCGCCGTCGGCGAAGGAGCCTACCTCAGAATTGCCCAGGGGTACCCCGAGTTCCTGGCAGATGGCCTTGGCCAGGTTGGGGTTCGAGTTGCCCGTGAAAATCTTGATGCTCTTCCCGTGTGTGATCATAATCAACTTCCTTCCGTTTTTCGTGGAGCGGCCCGTGGGCCTTGCTCCGTGTTCCTGTACCTTCTCCTGTAAATGACTGCATGAAAAAGATTCTGGACGGCTGAAAAAACGCGGGCCGGCCGCCGTTCCAGGTTCTCGGCGGAGAACCGGTGCCGACAGCCTTAACTTGAACCGGCGCCGGCATTGCGCCGGAGCCGAAGATGCTCTTGATCCGCGCAGGCCCGGCAGGTAAAACGCCCACCAGCCTTTGACCAGGTAAAAGGTCGGGATTGGCAAAGCCATTATAGCATACCTGAACGGAAAATTTGACCCCCTCCAGGGGATTTTTTTCAAAAACTTTCGTTTTCTTCACTTTCCTCCAAAAAGGTAGGAAAAAGGAGTGGGAACAGCAGGGCAAACTGTGCACAGCGACGAGGGTTTTTGTATAAAGCGCATTCTTTTAACAATATCCTTTCTATTAGTTTGCCCATTTTTCAGGGGAAAAAACCGCCTTTCCGGGTGGTAAACATTTACGTAAAAAATGGGAGCGACGAAATACGTCACTCCCATGAAAAATCTTTCCTGCGGGCGCAGAGGCGAAGCGGAGCTTCGCACAAAGTTCTTTTGCCTACTTTTCTTTCAAGAAAAGTAGGTGGGAGCGACAGGATACGTCACTCCCACCGGAAATTTTACTTACAGGCGCAGAAGGGAAACGAAGTTTCCCATAAAGTTCTTTGCCAAGCTTTCTTTCAAGAAAGCGGGTTAGGGTTCTCCTTCCAGGAAGTAGCTGGCCTCCATATCGGCGGTGGCCAGGGCGAATGCCAGCGGATACTTCTGAAACGCCTGGCCCACCGTTCTGGAATCCTCCGGCCCAGAGAAACCCATATGCCAGCGGATGGCCATGGCCTCCTCCCGGGTCAGGCGGATATAGCCGTTGGCAATGTACACGCTCTTCTCCCCGTGACCATAGGGCAGAGGGTCGTCAAAGGTGTAGGTGGGCACCTTCTCCCACTGGCCGGTGGCGTCGTTCTTCACGTTCCGGAATCCCTTCTTATAGCACCCGCTCTTGCACAGATCGTGGAGCAGTGCCACCACGGCCACCGTCTCCTCGCTGTACTCTAGGCCGTAAAGCTCCTGCACCCGCTCCCGCTGGAGGTAATCCACCAGGCAGTGGTACACGTTCAGGCTGTGCTCGCACAGCCCGCCCTCACAGGACAGATGATACCGCGCCGAGGCAGGTGCGGTGAAAAAGTCGCTTTTGTGCTCCAAAAAATTCAGCAGCGCGTCGGCGCCGGGACGGGTAATCTTCTCCTTGAACAGCTCAATAAATTCCTCTTTTCCGGACATAGGCTCCTCCTGTGACCCGCTTGCGGGTGGTTTTTTCCTATTCTACCACACCGCCGCTTCAAACGGAAGCGCCACTGCTCCTAATCCATATTTCTCAGATACGCCTCCGCCCCATAGCGCAGGCAGCGCTGCAGTCGCCGCTCCCCCCGCTTGATGGTGCGGGATATGGTGGACCGGTCCACCCCCAGCCGCTCCCCGATCTCCCGCATGTTATACCCCTGGGCATAATACATCAGCAGCGTCTGCCGCTGGCGCTCGGTCACATCCTCCTGGAGCGCCCGGATGAGGTTTCGCTTGAGACGGCTGATCTCCTTGCTGTTGTCGGAGGCCATCTGCATGCTGTACAGAGCCATGTCGGCGGCGTACAGCTTTCCTCTCCTATAACGTGTATTTGGCATTTCGGCGGTACCCCCTCTCATAGTAGCGCTCGGTGAGCACAGCCAGCTCTCTGGCCTCCCGCAGCATGGTGGACAGCACGTGGATGCGGTGCTCCAACACCAGCCGCTGTTTTTCATTTCGGGTCCGCTCCAGCACCGCCTCCAACTGACAGATGCGCAGATCCAGCATCCGGGCATGCTCCCGGTACTCCACAGACAGTTCCAACAGGGTCATGACTCTCTCGCTTCCTCCTCTTCTTCCCGCGCGGCACACTCCGCGCAGATGCTCCGTCCCTCCCGCCAGACCATCCGGTCCCAGCGGTACTGCTCCCCGCCGCAGCAGGGACAGTAGGCCGCCGGAGGCGCCTGCTGCACATCCCGCAGCGGCAGAAGCAGGGAATTTCTTTGGCTCTGGGCCGTGTAGGAACCCCCCTTTCTCCCCTTCAAAAAAATTTTTTCAATTTTCAAAATCGGGCTTGACAAAGTGTACGTTCTTTGGTAAAATGACACCTGCTGTTGGACAGCACTCTTGATGCGCTGGTGTAGCTCAGCCGGTAGAGCAGCTGATTTGTAATCAGCAGGTCGGGGGTTCGAATCCGTCCACCAGCTCCACAATTTCATATCTGGAGGAGTTCCCGAGTGGCCAAAGGGGGCAGACTGTAAATCTGTTGCGTTAGCTTCGGTGGTTCGAATCCACCCTCCTCCACCAAAAATCCTGAATGCGTCAGCGTTCAGGATTTTTTCTTCTTCCCTCTTCCTTCTTACCCGCTTGTTCGCATTCAGGATTTTTGGAGGGAAGAAGTAAAAGGTAAGAGGGAAAAAGTAAGGTGTCGGCTGCGCCGACCAATTAAAATGGGTGATTTGATGAACACCAGTCCTCTCCTCTCTAAGTCAAAGGCCTTTGCCCTGGAAATTATTCAAGTCTGCAACCAGATCAAGCGGGAAAAACGAGAAACCATTCTGGTCAATCAGCTCCTCCGCTCCGGCACCAGCATTGGCGCCAACATCCGCGAGGCCTTTTACGGTCACAGCCGGCTGACTTTATCGCCAAGCTCCAGATTGCCTTAAAAGAATGTGCAGAAAGTGAATATTGGCTGGAACTCCTGCTGGAGAGCGGGTACTGCACTCAGCAGGCTCCCCTCTCCCACTGTGTGGAATTAAAAAAACTGCTGATAGCTTCTCTTAACACCGCAAAGTCCAAACAAGGAAATTCTCCTCAGCTGTTATAGAACATACGTTCTAACCCGTAGACATAATATACTCCCTTTGTCCGGTTCTGTCAAGTTTGTTTTTCCCGTTTTTACCAAGAAAAAAGCCGTAAATTGTCCTGACAACGGGACATTTGAGGAGAAAAGCACAAAAAACAGCGCGCCATATTTGAAATGGCGCGCTGTTTCTTTTGAAAATTATGCTTAGAAATACTGCTTGATGCCCTCGGGAGCCAGGTCGGGCTCGTCGCTGATGGTGATGGTGAACTTGATGTTGTGCTTCTCACCGAAGTTGTTCAGCCAAGCCAGGAACTCCTCGGTCTCGGCATAGTTCTCGATGGGAACGATCTTGGTCAGGCTGTCGATAAAGACATGGGTAATGTCATAGTTACCGGCATACAGGCCGCTGACGAAGCCCTTCAGGGCGGTGTAATTGGCAATATCATACTGGCTGGCCTCTACCAGGCGGATCTGATAGTGAATGTCGAAGGTGAGCTTGTTGCCCTTCTCGATGCACACCACGTTGCCGTGCTCGCTGCCAACGGCCTCGTTGATCATGTCGATCATCTGCTTGGTCTTGCCGGTGCCCTTCTTACCCATGATAACTCGAATCATGTGAATCACTCCTTAATGGATGTTACGTGGGAAGCAGGTCCCTTACGTTACTATAACTTTAACATAAGAGGGGCCGGTTTTCAACCGCAAAGTTATGAATTTTTTTGGTAGAGCGGCGGTCAGCGCAGAGCATAAATCCCGGCCTTTTCCGGAAAATCTGGAAAAGGCCGGGATTTGTTTCATTTCGTCGGATTTAGCCGCTTACAGCCGCTTTTCCAACTCTGCTTTCTCCTTCTCGTAACCGGGCTTGCGCCCGCCGAGTCAGGCCGCGAAGGCTTCGCTGCTCTTACAGGCGGGCCTCCAGAGCCTTCTTCTGCTCCTCGTAGCCGGGCTTGCCCAGCAGAGCATACATGTTGACCTTGTAGGTCTCCACGCCGGGCTGGTTGAAGGGGTTGACCTCCAGCAGATAGCCGGACAGGCCGCAGACATACTCGAAGAAGTAGATGAGGTAGCCGGCAGTCTTGGCGGACAGAGCGGGCATCTCGATGCGCACGTTGGGCACGCCGCCGTCCACGTGGGCCAGGATGACCGCCCGCATGGCCTGCTCGGCCACAAAGGCCATGGACTTGCCGGACAGGAAGTTCAGGCCGTCCACGTTCTCGGGGTCGTTGGGGATGATGAACTCGCCCTTGGGGGCAAACTGCACCACGGTCTCAAACATGAGCCGCTCGCCCTCCTGGATATACTGGCCCATGGAGTGCAGGTCGGCGGTAAACTCCACGCTGGCGGGGAACAGGCCCTTGCCCTCCTTGCCCTCGCTCTCGCCGTACAGCTGCTTCCACCACTCGGAGAAGAACCGGAAGCAGGGCTCATAGCAGGCCAGCAGCTCCACCTTCTTACCGCCCTGGTACAGAGCGTGGCGGGCAGCGGCATACTGCCAGGCGGGGTTCTCAGCGCCGCCCACGGACAGGTCGGTCATGGCCTGGGCCGCGCCGCCCATCAGCTCCTCAATGTCGATGCCGGCCACGGCGATGGGCAGCAGACCCACAGCGGTGAGCACGGAGAAACGGCCGCCCACGTCGTCGGGCACCACGAACTCCTCGTAGCCCTCGGCGTCGGCCAGACCCTTCAAAGCGCCGCGGGCCTTATCGGTGGTGGCGTAGATGCGCTCCCGGGCGCCCTCCTTGCCGTACTTCTCCTCCAGCAGAGCCTTGAAGATGCGGAAGGCCACAGCGGGCTCGGTGGTGGTGCCGGACTTGGAGATGACGTTCACGGAGAAGTCCCGGTCGCCGATGAGGGCGATGGTCTCCAGCAGAGCGTCGGTGGACAGGCCGTTGCCGGCAAACAGGATGTCGGGGGTCTCCTTCTTCTTCAGATTATAGTTGGGAGAGGCCAGCAGGTCGATGACAGCACGGGCGCCCAGATAGGAGCCGCCGATGCCGATGACCACCAGCACCTGGGACTGCTGCTGAATCTTCTTGGCAGCGGCCTGGATGCGGGCAAACTCCTCCTTGTCGTAGTCCCGGGGCAGATACACCCAGCCGGTGAAGTCGCCGCCGGGGCCGTCATGGTTGGCCAGCATAGAGGCGGCCTTCTCCAGACCGGCCATGCGCTGGGTCAGGTAATCCTGGGGAATGAACCCCTCCAGTTTTGTCAAATCTAAGTGAAGCATACTTGCAGGTCCTCCTTGAGAAGTGAAGTATAGGATGCTGGAATCAGTATAGCACAAAACGCCCCGTTTTCCACCTGGAAAAAATCAATGGAAATGAGGAAATTTTTCTCCCTCCTGCACAGAAAAAAATGCAAAATAACTCTTGACAAATGGCGGCATACAGGATAAAATAGTCCATGCTGTTCGGACGATTAGCTCAGCTGGTAGAGCATCCGCTTGACGTGCGGGAGGTCACAGGTTCAAGTCCTGTATCGTCCACCATCAAAACCGCTGTTTTCTTATGAAAACAGCGGTTTTTTCTAACTTTTCTGTTTTCTTTTCTCTGAACTGTGTTTTGCCCCATCCTATTTGACCACAGTTCAGCCACAGACAGGTAAAAAGCCGCCCTCCGGAAGCACCTTTTCCGGAAGGCGGCTTTCTGTTTTCAGCCCGCTTTTTTCTTGGTCCGAAGAGGTGTCAGCTCCTTTTTCATCTCCTCGATCAGCTCTGCCAGATTCCCCTTACTCTCCTCCATCAATTCCAAGGCATAGCACCGGATACACGGACAATACCTTTAGACAGTACACATCCTACTCATATCCGATAAATAAGTACACCTCTGATTTTGCAGACAGAAGCCTTGCAGCAGTTTTAGGGGGATGATATACTTTTACTCAGGAAAATGGTAGATTTAAGCTTGTACTGATATGTTCTAAATAGGGAGTGAATAAAAATGACGGAAGAAGAACGAATTTTTAAAGGCATGCTTTTCGCCTCGGAAGAAGCAGAATTAATCGAGAAAAAGCTGAAAGCGCATCGACTCAGTCAGGAATATAATCTTCTTTTTGAAGAGGAAAACGAAAAAAGGAACCACATCCTAAAAGATTTGTTGTTGGAAATTGGCGATGGTACATTTATGCTCGGACCTATCCACTTCCACTATGGTTGTCACACAAAAATCGGCGCACATTGCTTCATGAATTTCAATTTTACTGTGCAAGACGACGCCATGGTAACGATCGGAAATTACAATAATTTCGGTCCAAATGTAACCATCGTCACACCTATGCATCCAATGGTCGCCGAAGAACGCCGAGGAATGGTATGTAGCGATGGCGTAGAACGTTTCCTGTGCTATGCCAAACCTGTAACAATTGGAAATGATTGCTGGTTCGGTGCTAATGTCGTTGTGTGCCCAGGTGTAACAATAGGAGATAACTGTGTGATTGGGGCAGGGAGCGTCGTAACAAGGGACATTCCTCCCAATTCGTTTGCGGCAGGTACGCCCGCAAAGGTGATCAGGACGATTACCGATCAAGACTCAATCCGAAATATATTTGAAACAATTCATTAAGGCACATTTTGCAACAAGCCATTACGTTTTTCCATTCCAACCAGAATATTCTCCGGAGGTAATTTCTCCGGAGAATATTTTTTCTCAGCCCGCTTTTTTCTTGACCCGAAGTGACTCCAGTTCCGTCTTCATCTCCTTAATCAGCTCTGCCAATTTCTGCTCACATTCGTCTTCTGTCGAAGCATAAACATTTCGTGCGATTCGTTTTCCATTGACCCTTGGGGAGTACCGCCCTTCCCAGAGGTGGTCACCCAGTTGGGTGATGCACCCGGTTCCCGGCTTGCGGTATTTGCCCTTCACCGCCTGAAATGGCATGGCTTCTGGTTTCTTTTGGCGTTCCGTTTTTGCAGGCGGCTCCACACCGGCGATTCCCTGGTCGATGCGGTCGGCGGCCTTTTGCCGCATCTCATCGGTCACATGGGCGTAGACATTCAGGGTCGTGGCACTGGACACATGGCCGATGATGGTGGACAAAGTCTTGATGTCCATGCCGTGCTCCAGGGCGTTGGTGGCAAAGGTATGACGCAGGTCGTGAAACCGCAGATGCTTACACCCAGCCCGTTTCAGCACAGTGGCCAGCTTTTTCCGTACCGCCGCCGGGTCCAGGGGAGAATCCGCTTTCTTCGGCGACGGGAACATCCAGCGGGAGGAGCAGCTTTTCCGGTACCGCGCCAGAACATTCAGGATAGGCCCCGGCAGGATCACACTCCGGCTGGAGGTTCTGGTTTTGGGCGTTGAGACTACCAGCTCTCCCTTGATTCGCTGCACCTGACGCTCTATCCGCAGCACCCCCGTTCGGAAGTCCAGGTCATCCCACTGCAGGGCCAGGATTTCGCCCCGTCGCAGGCCGGTGGACAGCTCCAGCAGAAGCAGCTCATAGCACCCGTCCTCTTTGGCCTGGATGAGCAGGCGCTGGATCTCCTCCCCCGTCAGCACGGCCATCTCTCTGGGATGGGTGGCCGGCGCTTTGCAGTTTGCGGCTGGGTTCTTGAGAAGCAACCCATCCGCCACCGCCTTGTCCAGGGCCATGCGGCAGGTCACATGGCAGCTTTTCACCATGCGGTCGGACAGTCCCGGGCCGTACTGCTCCACCCGCCGGAGCCGTCCGCCCTGTTTCAGGCGGTGATAGAACTGCTGGAGATCGCTTTGAGTCAGTTGGGAAAGGGGTATGTGTCCCAGCTCCGGGATGATGTGCTGATAGATGCGGTTTTCGTAGTCCGCCTGGGTCTTGGGCTTGATGGTCGGTTTGCAGTGGGTCCGGTACCAGTGATCCAGCCAGGCCCCGAAGGTCATGTCCCCCTTGGGCCGCTTCGGCTCCGTACCCTTGAGGCTCTCCTTCAGGGCCTTCAGCTTGGCCGCGCACTCCCCCTTGGTCCTGGCCAGTACATTCTTCGTCTTTGGATGGCCCTTTTCATCATAGCCCACCACATACCGCCCCTCCCAGCGGCCGTCCTTTCTTAGGTGGAGACTGCCGTCTCCCCGCTTTTGCTGCTTTGCCACGGTTCCATCTCCTCTCCCAACAGCTCTGTCATAAAGTCCCCTACGATCTCAGCGGCGTTACGGTGCATATCTCCGGTCACATGGGTATAGGTATCCAGAGTGAAGCTGGCCTTCGTATGGCCCAGGATGCCGGACAGGGTCTTGGCATCCACCCCGCTGGCCAGGGCATGGGTGGCGAAGGTATGGCGCAGATCGTGGAACCGAAGATCAGGCAGCCCCGCCTCCTCCAGCAAGCCTTTCAGACGCCGGTAGGCGTTGCCCGGACTGACCGGCTGCTCCGGGCAGAGAGGATTCGGGAAAATCCACTCTGTCTGAGAGGACTCTTTTCGCTCCCGCAGAAGCTGGGCTGTGCTCGACGGGAGCAGGATGGTCCGTGTCCCCGCATAGGTCTTTGTGCTTCCCTCCTCCATCCCGCCGCCCTTCCTGGCGTGGATCGTGCGGCATACTTTTAAGGTTCCGGCCTCTTCATCGAAATCGGACCACTTGAGGCCGCACAGTTCTCCTCTCCGCAGGCCGGTCGTCATTTCCGTGAGGAAGAAGTCCCGCCAGACCCAATCTTGTTTGACCGCCGCTTTGAATCTGTCCAGCGGCTCCTGGTTGAGAATGCTCTTCGTTCCCCTAACAATCTTTGGTGGAATAACTCCATCGGCAGGATTGACAGGAAGCAGCCCGTTTTCAACGGCAGTTCTCAGCGCGTAGTGGACGATGTTATGAATGCTGTGGACGGTGGTTGGACTCAGTCCGGCCGCATGGTTTCCACCTTTCATTCGTCCTCGCTCCAGAAGTTTTTGATAGAGGGAACGCAGATCTGCCCCAGTAATCTTCCTCAGCTGCTTTTCTCCCAAGTACGGGATGACATGGTTCATGATATCTCTTCGGTATCCCTCCAGCGTACTCTCCCGAACAGTCCCTTTGATATATTCCTCCAACCACTTGTCCAGCCATTGGGACAAGGTCATGCTGCTCCCCTCCGTCAGATCCACGCCCTGATAGGCGTTGATGTTCTGCCGGAGCTTGACGGTCAGCTCCTTCTGGGTGTCGGCGTAGATGTAGCGAAATATGGAGTCGCCGTTTTCCTTGTGGCCGATGACGATGCGGCCCTCCCAGCGGCCATCTTCCCGCTTGCGCACCATACCGTCTCCAGATGGTCTTCGCTTTCCCATATACTCACTCCTCCTTTCCTACTTGACGGCAGACACGCTCTGTCTCCTCCTCATCGAAGGAGTACAGGCCGTCCGCCTCCAGTTCTTTGCTCAATCCCCAGGCCAGTTTGAATCCAGCGGTGAAGCTGGCCAGGGAGGTCTCCTCCCGCAGCAGGTTTTGCGTGTCCACCAGATGCATGAGCCTGCGTCGCTGCAGCTTGTCCAGGCAGTCCCGTACCTCCTGACGGGTTTTCTCGATGTCCTCGTCCATTTCACTAAAGTCCGGTTCCCGGTAGAACCGCTGGTGCAGGGCTTTCATGTAGTCGTTTATGTGTACCGCCTCCTTTTCAGCAACACACAATACCGAAGAACCGAGAGAATAGCCAGGGCTTTTGACCACAATTATCAAACTGTTATCATTTGCACGGGAGCTTTCTTTGTTATACACTGTACTAAAATTGCCCATTGCATTCGGTTTACAACAGCTGAACTTTTATGTTACAATGCATACATCAACCAACTTCTGTAATGGAGGTTTTCCAAATGTCCAACTCCATTGACCGGTCCATTCGATCCGCCGAGCTGTCTTTGCAAATGGAAGGATTTTCGGTATCAAATACCTGTAAAGACCTTTGTCACAAGTTGCTTTCCGGCGAGATTACGCTGGAGCAATATCTGGCCCGCGTTATACCCGACAGGAAGAAGGGGTAGTATGGCTTACAGTATCGACGCGATAACCGACGGCTGCTATCCCGGAACAACCTGTCTCATCAACAAACTGGGGATACAGGATGAGTCTGTATTGGCCGAAACAGAAGCTGCTGTCGTTTTGGGCAAGGCAAGCCTGTTGGATCAACAGCCGATCCAGGGTGAGTTTGACTTTGATCATTACAAGCGTATTCATCATTTCCTATTTTGCGATCTTTATGATTGGGCTGGTCAAGTGCGCTCTATCAGTATTTCAAAAAAGGGTACGGCATTTGTTTCCCCAGATGAGATTGAATCCTGTGCGGGCGCCTGTTTTAAGCGATTAAGCACCTTTCATCCAGACGGATTGTCCCATCGGCAGTTAGCGGAAGAAGTAGCGGACTTTTACCACACCATCAACATGCTGCACCCTTTCCGTGAGGGGAATGGCCGTACTCAGCGGCTTTTCTTTGCGCAGTGGATTCAGCATCTTGGCTATGAGTTTGCCTTAGCAGATGTGGACCCGGACACATTTATGATTGCTACGATTTATGCGGCACAAGGGGTTATGGATCAGCTAATTGATTTCTTTGAAGATGCAATTCAGATCCCGCATATGAGTATGGAAATTGACCTTTCATAATTTGCACATTTACCGGGCAGTTTCGGACTGCCCGGTATTTTTATCCCATGGTCATGCCGCCCATAGTCTGCTCCTCCTCATGGTCATCCGGCTTGTGGCCCATCGCAATCTTCTTCTCTTGGATCTTCCGCCTGAGTTTTCGATCCATCTGCTGACCCGTCGGGACGGCAGGCGGCACGGAGTTGTCCTGGAAGATCCAGCCCATGTGGTGGAGCAAGCTTGTGACGGCAAGGAGCACATTGGGCCTGTGGCTGTCGTCAAAGTGATCCAGAAGGAACTGTGCATACTCGTTTCCCTGGGATGCAGACTCCCAGAGCCAGTTGTATGCCTGCTCCTGATCCTGCGCCACTTCTTCCCCTGTCAGGTACAGCTTACCCAAGGTGTACTGCGCGTACTGGTTGCCCTGTTCGGCAGATTGGGTCAGATACTCCAGCGCCTTAGCCACATCCTTTTGCACCTGCTCTCCCTGGAGATAGAGTTTGCCAAGCTGATAAGCGGCATACGGATCGCCCAGCTCTACCGCTTTCTCATACCAGGACACGGCTTCGTTGATTCTCTTCTGACTTTGCAGCAGCTTGCCCAGCGCATACTGGGAGAAGTCATGACCAGCTTCCGCGCCACATTGAAACCACAGCTCCGCTTTTTTGTCATCCGGAAGAACGCCAAGGCCATCCCGCCAGCACTTGCCCAGCTGATGCGCAGCAACGGTGAAACCTGAACTCCAGAGCTGCTCCAGCACTTGCACCTGTTCCGCTTTTTCTTCCTCTGTGTTTTCATAGACCGAAAGGATTTCTTTTGCGTTCTGATAGGTCTCCGCCATCTCCCACTGGGATGACCAGGCATGAAGCACGGCGTCCTGATCCTCATCCACCTCATCCTTCATCTGCGCATCCTCGAAGGTGAATACACCCAGCTGGAGATGGTCCGCCTCCCGGATGACCATGTTCTTGATAGCTTTGAACTCTTGCTGCTGAGACAGTGGTTTGTGTTCTCTCGGCGTGTCCTTGTAGTACCGTTCCAGTTCATCCCGCAGCCGGTTCCAGTGGTCATAGCACTCCGCCACTTCCGGGAGCTTGGCCAGTTCATCCACAATGGCATCCACCTGGGCCTTTACTGGCTTTCTCAAATAGCCGTACACCCTTTTACCTTTGACCTCCGACAACATTACAGACAGCATTTCCACCTGCTCCGCAATGACCGGACTGTCACATAGGCCGGACTTCATTTCCCGGATGAGCCGACCCATGGCTTCCATAGCCGTGTCCCGCACCTCCTGATAGGAGATATCCTTTTGCTGATACAGGGACAGCAGCTCGTCCTGAAAAATGTCATTGGACAGTTGAGAGCGCATCTGCTCAATACCGCGCTCGGTCAGGTAACCCTGCTTTGGATCATTGGACCATGCCATCATGTGAATGTGTGGGTGGTGCTTCTCATCGTGGAAGGCAGCGCACCACCGAAAGCTGCTGGGCGGAATTTTCATCGCCGTTGCCAGCTCTGTCTGATGAGCCAGCAGCAATCTGCGCCAGCTATCACCGTTTTCGTAACCCAACCGTGCAGCATCTTCTCGCTTCAGAGAATAGACAAAGGTCCATACCGGACCAGCGTGTGCATTGATCTCTTCCATAGTTTGCTCCAGATCCGCAGCACCGTCCGCAGCGAATAGACCATGAGAGCGGGGACGCTCGGCCATGTATTCCAGGTAGCCACTCGCCGCAGGTTCAATCATTTCTACGCCATCCCGTGTGGCAATGTACTCGGCATAACATCCACCGCCACTGCCTGGCTTGATATAGCCGGACTTTTGAATGAGGCCGTTCATTCCGTAATCTCCTTTTGGAACCGGAACGCATCCTCGAAATCAATTTCTCCGTTGGTCTCTTTCACATTTTTCACACAGCGGACCCGGAGTTTTTGTAACTGATCCAGATCTACATTGCTCAGATAGGCAACCAGGTTCGCCATGATATCCTGGTCCACCGCCTGCTTGAGCAGCAGGTGGCCCACGCGTTTTCCGAAGGAACCAAGCTTCCCCTCCAGCACGTCGGAGAGGACACGGGGCAGATAGGTTTCCGCGTGTTTCGTGTCCAGGTAGCCGGAGTAGAACCGGACGGCCTTTTCTATGTATTCACTCTGGCTTTTGCAGTTGTCCTGTTTGTAGTGAGTTTCTACTTCTCTTTTAGCCTCCGGCGTAATCCAGAGGGCAAATTTCTCTTTCCCGATAACCATACTTTGAAACCTCCTTTTTTCGTAGGAACGCCCTGAACTTTCTTACAATTCGTGGGTTTTATGCCGGGGCAACGCCCTAATGGGAAAAATTTTGTTTTCGGAACGCCCCCGTCCACCCCCTGAAATTGCCCGCACTGCGGGCAGTTGTGGCTCTGCCGAGGGGCACATGACCCCGGCAGTTTCTCCTGCTTTTTTTCATATATGCCCTGCGCTTTTTCTTCAAGCCCGGCAGCGGCCAAAATCTGCCTTGAAAGCCTCTGATGTGGAGGGGACCATCCCTGTTTCGAAAGAGGGCACACAGCGCCTTACAGCGGGCTACGAAGGGGATTCTTGCTCTGTTGCTGCATGAGCGTCCGTTCTTCCAATCGAAGCATCTGCTGCTGATAACAATGGTCCATGGCCGCTTGGATTGGCAGGATGGTGTACAGGTTGTTGCCATTTCGTTTCATCCCCTGTTTGTCGATGTAGGTCGTGTTCTCCACCGTGATGAACTGTCTGTCCGCCAGCCTTGCGATGTGCTTCATCACGGTAGCCACCGTAAGATGCACAGCTTCCGAGATGGTGCGGTAACTGGGATGGCATTGATGCGTGCGTCGGTCTTCACAGTAGAGCAGATAGGCATAGACTGTGATCGCACCATGGCCGGTGTTCAGGAAGAACAACTCATTGGGCAGAGAGAAAAAGTTCTTGCCGGCATTCTCGAACATGGGAACCCCGTTTTCATTGATCAGTCCGCGATGGTTCAGTTGATCGAGCTGTTCCATAGCCATGTCCACACTCATGTGCAATTGGGCTGCAATCTGATCCGCGCCTGGTACAGCAAAATTTCTGTGATGAGTATGGAGATAGCAGAGATAGGCAAGAATAGCAAACCCCTGTGGCTTTAGTTCCCACTTCCAAACATCGTTTGGCATTTGGAAGCGGCATTGTTTGGAGTCACGCTGACGGAAAAGGATATTCATTTGCAGTTTCCTCCCTCCGTGTGTTCCGTCACCCATTGGATGAACTGTTCCTTGGGTACCACCATACGTCTCCCAATGCGCAGCACTGGGAAGCCTGGTTCATGCATTAACTCATACGCACTGGAAGGTGACACGCCCAGTACCTGCGCCACCATTTCCGAATTGAGAAACAGCAGCAGATCATCATAGCTTTTGTAGACTGATTTTTTCATGCATTATCGCCTCCGATTGACTTATTTGATTCTATCTGATACGATGGTAACAAAGCACAAACAAGAGTTCAATGGTTTTGGGGCAGGTTGGGTAAATCCCAAAAGTCTATCGGCTACAAACAGGAGGCCACATGAAAAACGAGTCACTTGATACAGAGGACATTTTTACGGATTCAGTAGATGCCTTTACGGCACTTTTCTACAGTGACCGCATTTTTGTTGGTGAACATGAATATCCGATTGGGCAGTGTATGGTAGACATTTTGAACTTGGAGGAGCGGGAATTGCTTCGGCTTGATCAAAGTCTGCTGGATGTTTATCACGCCATACAATCTGTGTGGCAGGAAAACACGCTGGAATCTGTGGAGCGAGCACAGAAAAAACTACAGGAAGTTTGGCTTCTGGTGTCCGCACTTCCGGTCTATCGAGACCTAAATATCGACTGGTCACAGCCCCTTTTCCAAAACGCTGATCTACTGGAAACATTTTGGGGTGGGGTTCGTTATCTACCCAGTGAAGCTAGAGCAGAAGTAGAAATGCGTTTGCGTGGCATAGTCGGTATAACAGAAATCCTGCGTGTGTTTCGGAAACAGATTTCTCTGATGCTGGACAGCTACTTTGAACCCTTGGAGCGGAGAAATTCCGAGGCCTACGCAGTAGGTGTCTTTCAGTTTTACAGCGACATGATGACAGCCAAGGTTATAAACCACGACGAGGAGCCTTTCGATCACTGCTTCCCTCTTAAAGTAGCTTTTGTCCCCATGATGTCTCCCACGGGCGCAGACAAAATTATTTTGGCAGAACGGACGGAGTTCTCTGGTCTGATAAGCTTTTTGGAAGTGGAGTTCTACCGAGGGCTGGCTGTGGGGAATGTGCCGCGCCGCTGTCACAACTGCGGAAAATATTTTCTCCTGACTGCAGGCTACAACACCTGCTACTGTAACAGCATTGCTCCAGGTGAGGCAGAGCGCACCTGCCGGAAGGTAGGTGCTCACCGGAAGGAGGCCCAGGGCAAAGCGAACCGCACTCCGGCCCAGGTGGAATATGACCGTACCTATAACCGTTTGAAACAGAGGAAGAACCGTAGAAAGATTAGTGTGGATGAGTGGAACTCCGCTGTAGCCAGAGCACAGGATCTGCTAAGGCGCTCTGAAAGCGGGGAGTTGAGTGACGAGGAATTAAAAAAACAGTTAGAAACTCTGTAACAAAATACAGGCCGGCAGGAACTAACCTGCCGGCCATATGGATTGTGTCCGAAAAGTATTTCTTTGTTATACACTGTATCAAAAAGTGCCTGCTATACCATGCTGAGAGATAAAGTACCATAAGATGCACCGCTGCGGCAATCGTGCGGTAGCTGGAATGGCACTGATGCGTGCGGCGGTCCTCACAGTAGAGCAGGTAGACGTAGACCGTGATGGCACCGTGACCAATGTTCAGGAAAAAGAGTTTATTGGGTAGAGAGAAAAAATTCTTGCCGGTGTTTTTGAATACAGGAACCATTTGTTGATCCAGCAGCCCTCGATGATTGAGTTCAGAGAGTTGTTCTGCGACCCATTGAATGAATTGTTCCTTTGGCACTACCAAATGGTTGCTCACCCGCAGCACTGGAAAGTACGGCTCGTGCATGAGCTCGAAAGCACTGGACGGTGACACGCCCAACACCTTTGCACCGTTTTGGCATTGAGAAACAGCGGCAGTTCATCGTAGCTTTTAAAACCTGATTCTTGCATGCGTACCTCCTCTATCGTTCTCCTGTTTTCTGTCTTGCTGATTTTTGGCCGGGGAACTGTAGGTGTGATATGACTTCCAATCGTATGGGGAGGAAGAAGACCGTTTAATAACCTGTTTTTGAGAATTTTTAGAGTGTAGTTGACTGGGGAAAAGAAAAACCGGGCGCACGAGAAGAACACGGTGACCAGCAGGAAACTGCATGGTTTCGTGTTCTTCTTATGCGCCCGGCAATTTGGTGACTCAAAGATAACTGTCTTAGGACCCGTAGCTCGGTGCAACATGATTACAATTATTTATCATGCTTTGATATTAACAGGACATTCAATCTATGTCAATGCTGCATTAGAGAGTTTATTCACATTTTGAACCAATTACCTTTAGCGGCATATGGTGTGAAAATGTGAGCACATAAAGACCTTAATAATTTCCTTATACAGATATGGCAAGGTTAATGCACTTTTTATCAAATAGGACATATGATAACCACACAAAACAGCCTACTAGGCGATTGCAGGAGTGGTTTTTATGGACTATGGAGTTTGGACTTTGGTTCCAGTCCTGTTGGTTATTGTCTTTGCATTAAAAACAAAACGCACATTAGAGTCATTGATTTTTGGTACGATGCTTACCTACGTTATAACAAATGCGGCATTACTTCCCGTAGAAGGTGTAGATGCCTTAGGCCATATCCCGTCCGACTGGATGGATGCCTTTTTCCGCGTGGCTACCGACTACTCTCATCAGTGGGTATTTTTGGTATGTGCACTTTTTGGAAGCCTGATTACCTTGTTGGGGGCTTCTCATGGTACCCTTGGATTCACCAAAATTTTGGGGCGACTTTGCCGAGGGCCGAAATCTACCATGCTGGTTACATGGATTATGGGTATCCTAATTTTTGTAGATGACTACTTAAATATTATGACATTGAGCACCTGTATGAAAAAGCTTACCGACCAGCGGAAAGTCCCTAGAGAAGCTTTATCCTATATTATAGATTCCACGGGTGCACCAGTGTGTGCAATTCTACCGTTTTCTACTTGGGCCATTTTCTTTTCAGGCTTATTTTTTGCCCAACCGGGCGTAGCAGATCTAGGGTATGGATCTGCAATGGAGACTTTTTATCATGTTATACCGTTTACATTTTATGCAATTGCAGCGGTAATTATTGTGCCATTATTTATTATGGGCTTCGTTCCTAAAATTGGACGAATGAGAACGGCGTACCGACGACTGCGGGAAACTGGAAAAGTCTACTCTCCTGAGAGTGCTGCGCTCAATGAAGAAGATGACGAGTCGGAATTCCAGTCACAGGGGAACATTATCGATTTTGTTTTGCCAGTAGGCGTGCTAATTGCGTTGGCTATTTTTTCTGGGGAATTATTTTTGGCAGTTGTAGCTGCAATAGGTGTATGCTTTATACTCTACATTCCTCGCGGTAAGATGAGCTTTACAAAATTTTGTGATCTTTCTATGCACGGTTTCTGCAATATGATTCCTACAGTGGCAATTATTTTCTTTGCTTTTGTGATGCAAGAGGCAATGTCTGATATTGGAATTGCAAATTATATCATTACCTTGATGCAGCCCTACATCAATGCGGTAATTTTTCCTTTGGTTACCTTCCTAGTGGTGGCGCTTTTAAATTTTTCGACAGGCAGTGTATGGGGAATCCCAGCTATTGTAGCACCAATTCTACTTCCTCTGGCACAGAGCGTGGATGCAAATCTGGTTTTGGTTATGGGCGCGATTGTGTCTGGAGCAACATTGGGCAGCCACGCCTGTTTTTATTCGGATGCAACAGTTTTGACCTCCAGCTGCTGTAAGATGGAGAATATGGATCATGCTCTTTCGCAGATTCCTTATGCACTGTGTGCAACGGGAATTTCTGCGGTTGGTTATTTGGCATGTGGTATGCTCATGTAGGGGATGGAATTTAAATGTCGTATTATCTAAGGCAGGGAAATATCGTGAATGTCGCTACTGATGCCATTGTTAACGCAGCAAACACCGAACTCACTCGAACGCCAGGAATTTGCGAAGCAATTTTTTCGGCTGCGGATACTGTAAAACTGGAACAGGCTTGCCAAAGAATTGGGCACTGTGCAATCGGGCATTCTGCCGTGACACCTTCTTTTGGACTGCCAGCCCGGTATATTATTCATGTGGCAGGGACAAATTGGTATGGCGGGACGGAGCGAGAACGCATGCTTCTTGAGGATTGCTACCGTCGGGCTATGGCCAGAGCACAGGCTTGTAACTGTAAAAGTATTGCATTTCCCCTGATCTTTTCGGGCGAGTACCATATCCCACGAGAAGAGGCGATTCGGATAGCGGGGAAAGCAATTTCTGATTTTGTAGATCGCCATCCCGAGTTGGATGTGGTTCTGGTTCTCTATAAACCAGGAATTTATGCTATGGCCAAGCGCATTTTAGCGTGGAGTGAGACAGACAAATATGAACCGGACGCCAAATAGTTTTGGCGTCCGGTTTTTTACGGCCTTTATCCCATCTTAATAGCATGGACGAATTATTTATAATTTCATAGTACTAGCCATGATACGATAAAATAAAAAGTGTATTTTTGATGAAAGTCAGGAGGAAAATGCATATGGGTGAAGAAAAAAGAAACCAGGAATATGCATCGTCTTTTTCCGAAGATTCAGTTTCTCCCGGTAGGCTAAAGATATTCTTTGGTTATGCCGCAGGGGTTGGCAAAACCTACGCAATGCTTGAGGCGGCCCATCAGGCGCAAAAAGAGGGAATCAATGTTGTAGTGGGCTATGTAGAGCCGCATGCTAGGCCGGACACATTGGCACTTCTGGACGGGCTGGAGGTTTTGCCCTGCAAAGAGATCGACTACCGTGGGATCAAACTAAAGGAATTTGATTTGGATCAAGCTCTGCAAAGAAAGCCACAGCTGATTTTGGTAGACGAGTTGGCTCACAATAATGCACAGGGATGTCGGCACACAAAGCGGTATCAAGATGTGGAAGAATTGCTTCAGGCCGGAATCAATGTGTATACAACAGTGAATGTGCAGCATTTGGAGTCGCTGAATGATTTGGTATCATCAATTACTGGAATCGCAGTAAATGAGCGGATACCAGATCATGTTTTTGACCGGGCCAATCAAGTTGAATTGGTGGATATTGAACCAGATGAATTGGTAAAACGGCTTCAGGCAGGAAAAGTATATCGAGAGCGCCAGGCAAAGCAGGCGCTTCAGAATTTCTTCACCACAGAGAATCTGGCTGCGCTGCGTGAAATTGCGATGCGTCGTACTGCGGACCAGCTAAATCGTACAGCCCTTCAGGCAGGAAAAGGAAAAAGCGCCAAGGCTGGAGAACATATTTTAATTTGTTTGTCATCTGCCCCGTCAAACGCCAAGGTAATCCGGACGGCAGCGCGTATGGCGGAAGCCTTTCATAGCGGGTTTACGGCGCTGTTTGTTCAGACACCGGAAACAAAAGAACTTTCTGGAGAGAATCTGAAACGCCTTCGCGGAAACCTGCGTTTGGCTGAGCAGTTGGGAGCACAGATTGCGACCGTCTATGGTGCGGATCCTGCGGAGCAGATTGCGGAATATGCTCGGGTTAGCGGTGTGACCAAAATCGTGATGGGCCGTATTAACCATAAGCAGAATTTTATTACCGGGAAAAAAAGCTTGGCAGATCGATTGATCGAATTAACAGACCTGGATGTTTATATTATCCCAGACCACCAGCCCTTGTATAAAAAGCGTATGGGCAGAATTCGGATATCCGGTTCGAGGTTCAGCTGGAAGGATACTGCTATTATGCTGTTATCTCTAATTTTATCGACTGCGGTGGGCTTTGGATTTTTTTACGCAGGATTCAGCGAGTCAAATATTATTACAGTGTATATCTTGGGAGTGCTGCTTACAGCAGTTTGGACTGGCGGACACTTTTACGGAGCGATTGCCTCTCTATTAAGTGTTGCGGCATTCAATTACTTTTTTACAGTTCCACGGTTTACATTTCAGGCCTATGACCCCAGTTACCCAGTCACATTTCTAATTATGCTCTTTTCCAGTATTATTGCCAGTTCTTTGGCTAGCCGAGTGAAGGCACAGGCACGTTTGGCTGCGGAAAAAAGTTATTATACAGAGCTTCTGCTGGAGAGTAGTCAGAAATTGCAAAAGGGGCGTACAGAGTGGGATTGCCTGCACCTTGCGGCAGAGCAGCTAAATCGGATGTACGACCGTCCTATTCTCTATGCGCTGAATGAAGCAGAAGGAACCTTGAATTTTCGGATTGAACCGGAAGATGAAAAAAGCATTTTGACCGGATTAAATTCTGAAGATATTGGTGTAGCTAAGTGGGTACAGAAGAACAATAAGCATGCAGGGGCAACTACAAATACGCTGCCGGACGCGAAATGGTTGTTCCTGTCAGTCAGAGGAGCGCAAGGTGTGATGGGGATTGTGGGAATCCCCATCGTAGGGTATTCTGTCCCAGATGCGTTTGAAAAAAACTTGATGATTGCAATTTTAAGTGAGTGTGGCTTGAGTCAAGAGCGAATTCGTCTGCAGGAGGAACGAAACCGGGCAGAGCTTCAAGCTCAGAAAGAACGACTCCAGGCTAATTTGCTGCGGGCAGTGTCTCATGATCTCCGTACCCCGCTGACCAATATCAGCGGAAGCGCAGGGATGTTGATGCAGGAGGAGAGATTACTGGATCAGGCTGCTCGAAAGACGCTCTATACCTCTATATATGATGATACCAACTGGCTCATCAATATGACAGAGAACCTACTGATTGCCACTCATCTGGGAACCGATAAGGAAGCTTTTAAAACCAGTCCTGAATTGCTGGATGAATTGTTCGAGAGTGTCATACGCCATTTGGACCGCAGGGCGGCAGATCACCAGATTTCCGTCCAATTGGACAATGATACATTAATGGCAACAATGAATATACGGTTGATTCAGCGTGTGCTCATCAATATTATGAACAATGCCATTCAGTATACCCCCAAGGGTTCGCATATTGAACTGAGGGGACTACAGGTAGGGGATAAGGTACAGATTATAGTTTCAGACGATGGCCCCGGTATTCCGGACAGCGCCAAAAAGCATTTGTTTGATTTGTTTTATACGGCAGGACAGGGAAAGGCAGACTGTCAGAGAGGTCTCGGTCTGGGACTGAATCTCTGTCAAGCGATTGTGGCGATGCACGGAGGAAAAATTACGGTATCGGATCACAAACCGTCTGGGACAATGTTCCAATTTTCCTTGCCAGTTGTATATCCCAAATAGGGAAAAGCGACCACTGGGGCATTTAAAAAGCAAAGCTACATTAATGCTATGTTAATGTCAATCAGCTTTCCTTAATCCCTATTTATTACGCCGTGGGGTATCCTAGGTAAGCAAAACGGATGAGTACTTGTTTTGCGGTTGGGACGCAAAGAAAGGAGAAAAGCGAAATGGCGGAATACATGGTAATCCGGCTGATAATGGCGGGAAGCATAATTGGACTGCTTTTGCTGTTGTGCGGTGTAAAAAAGTTGATTCACATGGCAATATCACATACGAAGCGGTCTAGAGAGGTTTCTCACATCCAGTAAAGAAGGGAGTTTTAAACATGATGGATCTGCTCATGATTGGAACCTTACTGATCTCATTTGGACTGGTATGGCTTCTGGTAAAGTGGTGTCAGAAGCAAGTTGAGGAACAAGAATAATCAAGTGGGAGGAACTGTTATGATTTTGCTTGGCATTATTGTTCTGCTTCTGGGTGGGTATCTGGTCTATGCCCTGGCCCACCCAGATCGGTTTTAAAGAGGAAGATACAGTTTAGGAGGAATTACTTATGTTACAGCTGGTACTGACAATTCTCATTTATTTGATAATTGTCATTCCAGTAGGGCGGTATATGTATCATATCGCCGCTGGAAAGCATACCTTTGCAGACCCGGTATTTGACCGGGTGGATGGGGTGATTTATAAGATTGGTGGGGTCAACCCCGACAAGGGAATGAATTGGAAGCAATATGTGCTGGCCCTGATCGGGACCAACGCAGTCATGATTGGCATTGGTTATCTGATCTTGCGTATCCAGAGTATTCCGTTTTTTAACCCCAACGGTATTGAAGGCATGGAGCCCACTCTGTCCTTTAACACGATTATCAGTTTTATGACCAACACCAACCTGCAGCACTACTCCGGTGAAAGCGGCCTGAGCTATCTGTCCCAGATGCTGGTCATTATCTTTATGATGTTCGTCTCCGCTGCGACTGGCTATGCCGCCTGTGTGGCCTTTATCCGCGGCCTGGCGGGCAAGACCAAGGACAATGTGGGCAACTTTTTTGTGGATCTAGTCCGGATCACTACCCGTATCTTGATCCCCTTCTCCATCGTAGGCGGACTGCTGCTGGTTTGGCAGGGCGTGCCCCAGAACTTTGACAGCAATGTAGTGGTCAAGACGCTGGAGGGTACCTTCCAGACCATCGCCATGGGTCCCATTGCTGCACTGGAGATCATTAAGCACTTGGGAACTAACGGCGGCGGCTTCCTGGGTGCCAACTCCAGCACCCCGCTGGAGAACCCCACGATCCTCTCCAATCTTATGGAGCTCTACTCCATGATGCTGCTGCCCGGCGCCTGCGTCATTACCTTCGGCAAGATGGTCGGCGACAGCCGGAAAGAGCATCTGGCTAAGCTGGCTCCCGATAATGCACTGCCTGAGCACCGTGAGGGCATCACTGCTAAGATTTATGGACGCGAGGGCCGCAGCATTTTCCTTGCCATGGGTATTTTGTTCCTGGTTGGCCTGAGCCTGTGCTATTGGTCGGAAAGCCAGGGCAACCCCCTCTTGGCCCAGATTGGTCTGAATCAGTCCATGGGCAGCATGGAGGGCAAGGAAGTCCGGTTCGGTATTCCGCAGTCGGCTATGTTCACCACGGTTACCACCTCCTTTACCACCGGAACCGTCAACAACATGCACGACACCCTGACTCCCCTGGGTGGCATGGTCCCCCTGCTGCATATGATGCTCAACTGTGTCTTCGGCGGCAAGGGTGTTGGCCTGATGAATATGATTTTGTACGCCATCCTGGCAGTGTTCATCTGCGGTCTAATGGTAGGGCGTACTCCCGAATATCTTGGTAAGAAGATTGAGGGACGTGAGATGAAGCTTACCGCATTAGCCATCATTATCCACCCTCTGCTGATTCTCGCTTTCTCCGCTCTGGCGGTGGCGACAGCTGCCGGTCAGGCTGGCATTACCAATCCCGGCTTCCACGGCCTGAGCCAGGTGCTGTATGAATACGCCTCCTCTGCAGCGAATAACGGATCCGGATTTGAAGGGCTTGCAGATAATACCTACTTCTGGAACATTACCACCGGTATTGTCATGTTCCTGGGGCGGTATCTGCCCATCGTGATTCAATTGGCCATTGCAGGCTCGCTGATGAAGAAGAACTATGTTAACGAGTCTGCTGGCACGCTGCGGACCAGTACCGTAAGTTTTGCTGTGATTCTTGTGTTCGTGGTGTATATCTTTGCTGCGCTGACATTCTTCCCGGCGCTGGCGCTGGGCCCCATTGCTGAACATCTGACCCTTTGGGGCTAAGGAGGATTTTCGTAATATGAGTAAGAAACAAAATAAAAAGCTGCTGACCCCGGAGATCCTGAAACAGGCTCTCATCGGTTCGGTAAAAAAGCTGGACCCCCGATATATGATCAAGAATCCGGTCATGTTCGTCGTGGAAATCGGCTTCCTGATCACGCTGCTGCTGACGATTGTGCCGGGGCTGTTTGGTGAGGGCGATACCGGCCTGCGTATTTACAATTTGATCGTTTCCATTATTCTGCTGGTGACGGTGCTGTTTGCTAACTTCGCGGAGTCCGTGGCCGAGGGCCGCGGCAAGGCTCAGGCAGCCAGCCTGAAGAAGACCCAGAAAGATACCGAAGCCCACCTGCTGGACGAGAATGGGAACGAGACCATCGTCTCCTCCAGTCAGCTGAAAAAGGGCGATGTGGTCATGGTGGTGGCCGGCGAGGTCATCCCTGGCGACGGCGAGGTCATTGAGGGCATTGCCTCCGTGGATGAGTCTGCCATTACTGGTGAGTCTGCGCCCGTGGTTCGTGAGAGCGGCGGCGATTTCTGCTCGGTTACCGGCGGTACCACCGTGGTTTCCGACTGGCTGAAGATTCGCATTACCTCCGAGCCGGGCAATAGCTTCCTGGACCGGATGATCGCCTTGGTTGAAGGAGCTTCCCGGAAAAAGACTCCCAATGAGATTGCCCTGAATACACTGCTGGTTTCTCTGACCATCATTTTCCTGATTGTAATTGTGACTCTGTACCCCATTGGTATTTACAGTGGTGTGCAGCTGCCCGTTTCTACGCTGATTGCGTTGATGGTTTGTTTGATTCCGACTACGATTGGCGGCCTGCTCTCCGCCATCGGCATTGCCGGTATGGACCGTGTGACCCGTTTTAATGTGATCGCTATGTCCGGTAAGGCTGTGGAGGCTTGCGGCGATGTGGACACCATGATCTTGGATAAGACGGGCACCATCACCTTTGGTAACCGCCTGGCTGCGGATTTCTTTCCTGTGGAAGGAGCTGCTCGCAGCGATCTCATTCGCTGTGCGGCCCTCACCAGCCTGCACGATGAGACCCCCGAAGGCAAGTCCACGCTGGAACTGGCCCGCCGCCTGGGTGATACCAGCGAGGAACAGCCCGGCTCCACCTTTATGGAGTTTACCGCTCAGACCCGTATGAGCGGTGTGGACCTGCCTGACGGTACAAAGGTGCGTAAAGGTGCTTCCGACGCCATTGAACAGTATATCAAAGAGCAGGGCGGAAAGATTCCTGCCGACCTGCACGCCCATGTGGAAGAGGTTTCTTCCCTGGGCGGTACGCCGTTGGTAGTGTGCGAGAACAACAGGGTGCTGGGCGTCATCTATCTGAAGGACACGGTAAAACCCGGTATGGTGGAGCGCTTTGAGCGCCTGCGCGCCATCGGCATCAAGACCATCATGTGTACCGGCGACAACCCCCTGACGGCGGCCACCATTGCCAAGGAGGCCGGCGTGGACGGCTTTATCGCAGAGTGCAAGCCTGAGGATAAGATCAGCGTGATCAAGAAGGAACAGGCTGAGGGCAAGATCGTAGCTATGACCGGCGACGGCACCAACGACGCCCCAGCTCTGGCCCAGGCCAATGTGGGCCTGGCCATGAACTCCGGCACCAGTGCTGCCAAAGAAGCGGCCAACATGGTGGATCTGGATTCCGATCCCACAAAGATTCTGGAAGTGGTCGAGATTGGCAAGCAGCTGCTCATTACCCGTGGCTCCTTGACCACCTTCTCCATTGCCAACGACATCGCAAAGTACTTTGCCATTATCCCCGCTATGTTTATGGCATCCATTCCCCAACTGGGGGTGCTGAATATCATGCACCTGACCACGGAATACAGCGCGATCCTGTCGGCTCTGATTTTTAACGCCATCATCATTCCCTGCCTTATCCCTCTGGCGATGAAGGGCGTCAAGTACCGCCCCATGTCTTCCGGAAAAATGTTGGCACGCAACATGATGATTTATGGCTTGGGCGGTGTGATTACTCCCTTTGTGGGCATTAAACTGATCGATATGATCATTGCCCCGCTCCTCATCGGCCTTGTCTAAGGAGGTTTCCGTTATGAATGATACAAATAAACAGACCACAATGCACTGGGTCCGCCAGTCTGTGGTTGTGACATTGATCCTGTTGCTGCTGTGTGGCTTTGCATTCCCAGTAGTGCTCAGTGGTTTGTCTGCGGTTATTTTCCCCGGCCAGGCCAAGGGTAGTCTGGTGACTGCAGATGGGGAACCGGTAGGTGCTGCCAATGTGGGCCAGGACTTTACAGAGCCTTATTTCATGAAATGCCGCCCTTCTGCTTACAATTACAATACTTATTACGAGGATGAGGAAGGTAACCAGTTCTATAATGACGGTACAGAGTTTGCCGGTTTGGCTTCCGGCAACAACAACTATGCTCCGTCCAACCCTGCCCTGACTGAGCGGGTGGAGGCCGACATTGAAGAGTTCTTGGCGGCAAATCCCGGCGTGAAGCGGGAGGATATCCCTGCCGACCTGATGACTGCCTCCGGATCTGGTCTGGATCCCCATGTCTCTCCTGAGAGTGCTCAGATTCAGATCCCCGCCCTGGCCCAGGCCTCCGGCCTGAGCGAGGAGGAGCTCAGCCAGATTGTGGCCGACAACACCACCGGCAAGCTGCTGGGTGTTTTCGGGGAAGAGACCGTCAATGTGCTGGGCGTAAATCTGGACATCGCAAAGGCCATGGGCCTGGTAAGCCAGACAACAAAATAAGGGTAGCTTTCTGAGTCCCCTAATTGGAGGCGAACGAAATGCAATTTCATTATGAGAAGACACTGGAGCGTGGGTTTGAAACATTGCTGCCTGTCGAAGATGATACACCAGCGTGGCTTCTGCTCTCCTTAGCAAGCGCTCTGCGTGATTGGTTTGGACAGTCCCACAAGGTGGCTTGTCAACAAGGACAGATGCAGGTCCAATTTGGATATGAGGTCCAATCTGTCCCTGTCTTGGAATTTGCACAGACATTTGGACCACTGATTTATAAGGTCGCTTCGACATGGCCTGTACAGGTGTTTGGAATGTCGGACAGAGATGAATTGGTTGAGCTTTCGTTTGTGCAGATAGATGGCAAATATACGCTGAAACAGAGGAATATTTCCGGAGTTTGGTATGATGAGCTGTGTGATTTTTATATTTGCATAACATTTCCAAACGCTTTGGCGGCGGAAGCAATGGCATTGCTGTTATCGGCGGCAGAGGATGAAGAGAATCAGGTTGTGGCGCTGGATTGGAGCTATAGTGATTTTCTGGAGGAGCAGAAGCTAGCTCAAATGGACCGTACACTTTCCTTCTGTTACGTATCTTTTTCACAGGAAATTGTGCAGGAGTGCCCCGAGGCATGTTTGACCGGACTTGCACTCAATCAAAAGCAAACATTGTGGAAATTGTTTTTGGCAAAGCATCTTTCGCCGCCAGAATTTGAGTGGATCAAAGATATGCTACCGAGACACGGGGTACCAAACTGGATTGAGTGGCAGTTGGCCCTTTACCAGGTACTAGATGAGCTGGGCATTCGATTTTCTTGTTGCGGAAATCAGTTTGAACTGTTGAACTGTAACGGAGAACGCCTTTATTTTGGTGTAAATCATCCCAGTGCAGCTGAACATGTTTTGATGAAAGTTTTGTTTCCACTCAATCAATGACGCAATCCATTCAATAAACACGAGCCCACCGGCTTACCTGCATATTTCAGGAAAGCCGGTGAGCTTTTATTTTTTCTTAAGCTTGTGCGTGTAATCTTTTTCCCAATTTTAGTTCCTATGCGCTATGATAGTGGCATAAGGAGGGGACAGATATGCTTACCTTGCTCAAACGTGTCTCTCATTTTGAAAAGAAAATGGATGCCTCGATGGAACGGTTTATGTTCCACCACAGAGTTTGGGGCTTTTTAATAATGTTTATTGGAATGCCTATCTTTACTTTAGCCGCGGTGTGTGCCTGTACGACCATCGTTATTTTTCCAATGGCACTTGTATGCGGATGGCTCTAATATAAACAGGTAATCCAGGATATGTTCAATTAATGTTAAAAAGGCGGCATCTTAATGCCGCCTTAATATATGCCTAAATACGTTAATACCTCTTTTATATGATCTGTGGATAATGAAAGCATAAAGAAAAGACAAAGATGTATTAAGAGGAGGAGACTTATGTGGCAGCTTTTACATAAAAACAATAAGTCCCCATTCCGGATTATTATATTTGGCTTTCTGTTGGTCATTTTAGTGGGAAGTTTGTTACTAATGCTTCCCATATCAACAAAAGCAGGGATTTGCACACCCTTTTTAGATGCTCTGTTTACTTCAACATCTGCAGTTTGTGTTACTGGATTAGTGATCCATGATACTGCCACTTATTGGTCCAATTTTGGGCAGTCTGTCATTATTTTGCTGATCCAGATTGGTGGGCTGGGAGTTGTGACTGTAGCAGGTGCATTTGCTATCCTGTCGGGCAGAAAGATAGGACTGATGCAGCGAAGCACCATGCAGGAAGCGATTGCGGCGCCCAATGTGGGAGGAATCGTACGGCTGACCGGGTTTATTCTAAAAACGGCTCTGGCGGTAGAGCTGCTGGGAGCAGCGCTGCTGTTTCCGGTGTTTTTCCGTGAGTTTGGACTTTTAAAGGGAGCGTGGTATTCACTATTTCATTCCATTTCTGCCTTTTGTAATGCAGGATTTGATTTAATGGGGGTAAAAACCCCGTTTTCTTCTCTGACCGATTATGCGAGCAATCCTGTCATTTCCATCGTGATCGCGCTGCTCATTGCCATTGGCGGCATTGGCTTTTTGACCTGGGAAGATATCCGGACAAACGGCCTGCATTTTCAAAAGTATCGCATGCAGAGCAAAGTCATTCTTACGGTGACGGGCGCTTTGATTCTGATTCCCACCATCTATTTTTTCCTGTTTGAATTTACCCAGGCACCAATGGGAGAGCGGGTCCTGTTATCCTTCTTTCAGGCGGTTACACCAAGGACCGCTGGGTTTAATACCGCAGATTTAACGGCCCTGAGCGAGACCGGACAGTTCGTCATTATCATTCTCATGCTGATTGGCGGTTCACCCGGATCTACCGCAGGCGGAATGAAAACCACGACTTTGGCAGTCCTATTGGCTAGTTCTCTTGCCGTTTTTCGCCGCCGAGAGAACCCCCACTTTTTTAACAGACGGGTTTCAAATGAGACAGTATCTCAGGCCGCAACTGTTTTGATGATGTACCTGATTTTGTTTTTAACTGGAGGGCTTGTGATCAGTAAGGTAGAAAATTTGCCTATCCTGACTTGCTTATTTGAAACGGCTTCTGCTATCGGAACAGTAGGGCTTTCACTTGGAATTACACCACAGCTCAATTGGATCTCGCACCTAATATTAATTGGATTGATGTTTTTTGGACGAGTAGGAGGGTTAACGCTCATATTTGCGGCCCTTTCTAATTTCCAAGGAAACAGTGCCAGACTACCACAAGAACGAATTACAGTTGGATAATGTACTACAATGGAGGATTTATGAAAACTATTTTATTGATTGGATTAGGGCGCTTTGGACGCCATATTGCTATGAAGTTAAATGAATTGAATCATCAGGTTATGGCTGTCGACAAAGATGAGGATAGAGTTAATGCAATTCTTCCGTTTGTTACCAATGCTCAAATCGGAGATAGCACCAGTGAGGAATTCCTCACTGCTATTGGCGTTCGTAATTTTGATGTATGTATCGTGGCCATCGGAGATAACTTTCAGAGTTCTCTGGAGACCGCTTCTCTTCTAAAAGAATTGGGCGCAAAAAAAGTAGTGGCAAGGGCTGCTCGAGATGTGCAGGCGAAGTTTCTACTGCGCAATGGAGCCGATGAAGTGGTATACCCAGAGAAGCAGATGGCCGTTTGGACTGCAATTCGTTATAGTTCAGACCATATTTCTGATTATATTGCGTTAGGGGATGATCACGCTATTTTTGAAATTGAAGTGCCAAAAGACTGGGTAGGAAAGACCATTGGGCAGCTGGATGTAAGGAGACGGTACAATGTTAACATCATGGCAGTAAAGCAGAACGGAAAGTTTGCTATGACGGTTATTACACCAGATACATTCTTGCCTGAGCACAGTACGATTTTGGTCTTGGGAACTCAGCGGGACATTCAAAAATGTTTTCATATATAGCGTCTGTACAAAGTTGAGAGAGGAAGTGGTATGGATGGAAGCACTTGTTTTGGTGGGAGGATTTTTGGCGTTCGCGGCATTGGGCTATTATGCCATTTCCAAACTTGGAGATTTTTTGGATAACAACCAAGTATATATTGATGCAGAATATAATCAACAGGAAAAACAGGATTGTCTAAATATTGCGACTGCAGATGTTTGGTCGATGCAGATAGGGTCCAAAGTGCTAAAGGATATAAAAAAACAACACCCCCATTTGCATTGTACGGTTTTAATGGGTGAAGAACCCGAGTTGCTCCATGCTTTGCGTGCAGGAAATGTGGACGTAGTAATCATACATTCCAATGTAGAAAATAATGAAGAAGTCCGACAAAGGAAGGTTATACTCCAAACACAGCCGTTTATTAATGAGGATGGTGTAAAAATAACATCTGTTCATGCGGCAATGCAAGATCAATTTGTTGTATGGAAAAATCAAGATCACCGATCGTTTACCATGGAATTTGTCGAGAGGCTTTGCGGACAGGGTATGTAGTACTATGCTATAATATATTGCCTTGAAAGGAGGGACTGTAATGACTACAGATAAACAAATAGGAACTATGGTGAAAAAACAAGGAAGACTTACTATTTTTGCAAGTTATTTTTCTGGTGCAGGAAAAAGCTTCGCTATGATGAAAGCGGCGGAAAAGGCTAAGGCAGACGGGGTAGATGTAGTAATTGGTGTGGGTCCCTCAGAGCAGTGGCCCGAGACAAAAAAATTGGCAGACATTTTTGAGAAAGTTCCCAGTAAGATGGTGCGGCAAAGCGGGCAAAAAGGCTATGAAATAGACTTGGATGCCTGTTTGAGAAGACAGCCGCAACTTATTGTTATTGATGAGCTTTCACATAGAAATGCGGATGATTCTCGCCACAGAAAGCGATATCAAGACATAGCGGAGTTACTAAAAGCGGGAGTAGACATTTATACAACGCTGGACATTCAACATGTTGAAAGCATTCAGGATTCTGTGTTCTCGATCTTGAGAGTGCCTATTTTGGAACGCATTCCAGATCACGTGTTTGACCGGGCAGCACAGGTGGAGTTTGTTGATGTTGAGCCGGAACGGCTGCAGCAGCGGCTGTTGCAGCAAAAGAAGGGAGCCTTGCTTTCCAACTGCTCATTATCCCAATTAAGCGCCCTGCGTGAAGTAGGGCTGCGCCGCTGCGCCGATCGGGCGGCTTTGTACACCCAGGTCAATCACAGTCAAACAGGGTACCGTACCCATGAGCACATTCTGGTGTGCCTTTCTTCTGCTCCTTCTAATGAGAAGATTATACGTACAGCTGCTCGAATGGCGAGTGCGTTTCGATGCGGCTTTACTGCATTGTTTGTGGAAACGAAAGAGTTCCAGTGGATCACTCCGGTAGATAAAGAGCGGCTTCAGTCCAATATTCATCTGGCACAGCAGTTGGGCGCATCGGTTGAGACGGTTTATGGAGATGACGTGGCATATCAGATTGCGGAATTTTCACGATTATCTGGAGTGACAAAGATTGTGCTTGGCCGCAGCGGAATGCCGCGCCCATGGCTGGGAAAGGCATCTTTAACAGAACGATTGATCGAGCTGACTCCTGAATTGGATATTCATATCATTCCGGATAATGGATTAAATAAGCATTTTTCTGCTAAACACTGGGAAATCATGCACATGCAGGCGGTATCTGTGATAGATTTAGCGAAAAGTGTATTGATTCTCATCTTAACTACTGTAATTGGTTTTTTATTTTACAATTGGGGCTTGACGGAGGCCAATATCATTCCCCTTTATATTTTGGGGGTCATGCTGGTTTCCGTGTCCACCAAAAGTTCGATCTGCAGCTTTATTGCCTCCATCGTCAGTGTGCTGACATTCAATTTCTTTTTCACGGAACCCAGGTTTTCTCTGCACGCCTACGATAGCGGCTATCCGGTTACATTTCTGATCATGTTCCTTGCTTCATTGATTACTGGTTCGTTGGCCTCTAGACTAAAGTCTCATGCCAAACGTTCTGCCCAAGTGGCGTGGCGTACAAAGCTGTTGTTTGAAACGGACCAGAATCTTCAAAAGGCACGAAATCAGGAAGAAATTATTTCTGTTACGGCAAGGCAGCTGCTGAAAATTTTTCAGCGGGATATCGTGGCATATCGTGTCAAGCAAGAAAAATTGATGGATCCGGAAGTATTTCTTTTGGATGAAGCCAAGTCCGCTGACAGCTACACGACGCAGAAGGAGCAGGATGTAGCAAGGTGGGTCCTTACAAACAATAAACGGGCGGGAGCGGGAACGGACACCCTTTCCGATGCTTGCTGCACCTATCTGTCGGTCCGCACGGGTAAGCAGGTATATGGGGTCGTAGGGATTGCTGCATTGGACAAGCCATTGGATTCCTTTGAAACAAGTATTCTCTTTTCTGTCCTGGGAGAATGCGCGCTTGCCCTTGAAAATCAGAAAAACCTGGAGGAAAAAGAAGCGGCTGCCGTATTGGCGAAAAATGAACAGCTGCGTGCCAACTTGCTGCGTTCGATTTCGCATGATCTACGTACACCACTTACATCTATTTTAGGAAATGCCAGCAATCTGCTTTCCAATGGAAATCTGTTTGATGAGAAGACGAAGGAACAGATGTATACCGATATTTATGATGATGCTATGTGGCTCATTAATCTGGTGGAAAATCTGTTATCAGTCAGTCGCCTGGAAGACGGGCGGATGAACCTACATATATCGACAGAACTAATCGATGAAATTGTTTCGGAAGCACTTCGACATATTAACCGCAAGAGCATAGAATACCATATAAATGTACAAAGTAGCGAAGAGTATCTCTTAGTACAGGTAGATGCGAAGCTAATCATTCAGGTCATCATCAATATTGTGGATAACGCAATCAAGTATACGCCGCCAGGATCTGAAATTAACATAGAATGGCGGAAAAAAGGAAACTTTGTTTATGTTTCTGTGACAGATAACGGTCCTGGAATTTCGGATCAGGCCAAACCACATATTTTTGATATGTTTTACAGTGCGTCTAATCAGATTGCCGACAGTCGCCGCAGTATGGGGCTCGGGTTGGCCTTATGCAAATCAATTATCAATGCGCATGGAGGAGAAATGATTGTAACAGATCTCTTGCCTCATGGATCCATATTTACGTTTTCTGTACCAACTGGGGAGGTAGAGTTGCATGAATAAACCATTGATTTTAGTGGTAGAGGATGATACACCGGTCCGCAACTTAATTACGACCACATTAAAAGCCCATGATTACCGATTTCTGACAGCGGCAAACGGAGAATCTGCTGTTTTGGAAGCATCCTCTCATAATCCGGATATCATTTTGCTGGATCTTGGGTTGCCGGATATAGATGGGGTGGAGGTCATCCACAAAGTTCGTTCCTGGTCAAATTTGCCCATCATTGTAATTAGTGCCCGAAGTGAGGATACTGATAAGATTGAAGCATTGGACGCCGGTGCAGATGATTACCTGACAAAGCCATTTTCAGTGGAAGAACTACTGGCACGGCTTCGCGTGACACAAAGACGATTAGCAGAGATTCAGGTCGGAGCAGCAAATATAGAAGCAGTATTTACAAACGGGAAGCTGAAAGTGGACTATGCGGCTGGATGTGCATTTTTGGATGGACAGGAGCTCCACCTGACTCCCAGTGAGTATAAGCTGCTGTGCTTGCTGTGCAAAAATGTTGGAAAAGTACTAACCCACACATTTATTACACAACAGATTTGGGGCCGAAGCTGGGAAAATGATGTGGCCTCTCTTCGCGTGTTTATGGCAACACTTCGTAAGAAGCTGGAAAAAGAACCTGGTTCACCGCAGTATATTCAAACGCACATTGGTGTTGGTTATCGTATGATGAAAGTAGAATAATACATTACAAAAGTTCTTTAGACCGCCTGTATTATGTGCAAAATCAGCATTGGGACAGAGAATGTATGCTCAATGCGATACGGACGGAAAGAGGCAATTTTATGTTGAAAATACAAAGGATTATTTTCTATATAATTTTATTGCTGCTAACAGGGCTTGCAGCATGTTCTTTTGGAGAAGATGAGACTGACAGATTGAACATTCCTTTGGAGAAACAAGATTTTCATTGGAGAGTAAGCGAGACGGCGGCAGAAAAAGTGCCTTATACGCTTTCTGGAGAGCAGGAGAACTGGAAAATTGTGTTGCAGGTTCGGCAAGCAACCGATGAGGAAAAAGAATGGATGGCTACAATGCTCCAGGAGAACAAAGCGGTTACAGAGATTGATTACGAAAAACATCATGTAACGGAAGAGTATTATGAGCAATTCTGTAAAAAATACGATGAGCAGATTGCAGATGTTTCTTCTAACCCTGTTTACATTACGACTATGATGGGACAATATTTGGGGGAAGAAACAATTTATACGGAAAGTGACAGTATTTTCTATCAGTTAATATCTGCTGAGGGAACCGTTCTCTTGGCAGGAGGGAAGGACATTAATAGCATAGAAACTCCGTGGTATTCCTCGAATAATACACTTAGTGGAAGTTATGCTACAGGTATGTTTGTTCCGCCATTAGAGGAAAGTTTTCTGCTGATACAGTACGATGATGAAGAGATCAGGATTCCATTGAAATTAAATACTCAAACAAACTAGTTGATGTTCCAAAAGATTATTTTGAACGAAAACAAAAGTGTTGGCCTGCCAGGAGAGTTTATTCCCAGCGGGTCAATACTTTTGTTTTATATCAGAAGTATACAGGCATGATTTACAGTATCTTAATAAAAAATCGCGGATAATAGTGCAATCTTTAAGGAAAAGGCTATACAATCGTCCTACCTTCAAAGAAAGGCGGATGTTGTATGATTGTATTTGATAAAGTCCGGATTGCATATAAAGATAGGCCGGTTCTAAATGATGTTACTCTAAAGATTGAGGACGGAGAATTTTTTGTGCTAATCGGCTCTAGTGGCTGTGGGAAAACAACTTTGCTCAAAAGTATAAACAAGCTGCTTCCGCTAAAAAGCGGTTCTCTATCTATTAATGGCATACCGGTAAAGGATGTTACGGTGCAGGATCTTCCCAAAATGGTGGGCTATGTGGTACAGTCCGGCGGATTGTTTCCGCACATGACTGTGGAGGAAAACATTGCTCTTACTATGCAGATCGCCCGGATGTCAAAAGGGGAGATTCAGGAACGGGTGGATCAGATGCTGCGGATGGTAAATCTCGATCCAGATATCTACCGAAATCAGTATCCTTCCCAATTGTCTGGTGGGCAGCAACAACGAGTGGGAATTGCTCGGGCATTTGCGGCTGATCCCCCCATTGTTTTGATGGATGAACCCTTTTCTGCGCTGGATCCGGTGACACGTAGTGAACTGCAAAACGAGATTCACTATCTTCACGCCAAGGACAAAAAGACAGTTGTATTTGTTACCCACGACATGGATGAAGCGATCAAGCTGGCAGATCGGATCTGCATGATTCAAAATGGCAGGATTGTACAGTGCGATACCCCAGAAAACATTTTAAAGCACCCTGCAAATCAATATGTAATGGAGTTTATTGGAGCAAACCGCCTGTGGGCCAACCCGAACTATATCCGAGCGGCAGATATTATGCGCCTGCACCCAATTTGTATTGTGGAGGGGCGGACTGTCATTCAAGCGATGCAGATTATGCGGCACAATGGAGTTGACAGCCTTCTGGTGGTGGACAAGAAACATATGCTTTTGGGGCTTGTACGTTTAGAGGACCTTATTGGAAAGCAGGGGTCTGATGTAGTTGAGACATATCTTACAGATGATTATATTGCAGTAGAAGGCGAAACATCCCTCAAGGAAATCATTTCCACCATTGACTATGGTGTGTCCGGTGTGATTCCCGTGATCAGCCATAGCGGTGTTTTACTGGGATACCTGACTAAGAGTAGCCTGCTTGCGACTATGAGCAAGCAGTTTGTTCCTGAGCGTAGTGAGGGAGAGAGGAGCGGCGTTATATGTCCTACCAATTGATTGACTATATTACAATTTATGCGAAGGAATAAGTATAATTTAGTCACTGAGTTTCTTCGACATCTGGCGATGACTAGTTTTGCGGTGATTTTTGCCCTCCTCCTGGCCGTTCCACTTGGTATTCTCATTACCCACAGTAAGTTGCTCTCAAAAATTATCATTGGCTTTGCCAATATTATGCAATCGATTCCTTGTATGGCATTACTGGCACTGGGAATTCCCATTTTGCATGTGGGGGAGACTCTTGCCATTTTTATGGTATTTGTTTATGCGTTTCTTCCTATTCTGAAAAGTACATACACTGGTATTTCTAGTATTTCACCTGTTTCCGTAGAGGTTGCGCGGGGGATTGGGCTAAATCGGATGCAGCAATTACGCCGGGTAAAACTGCCTATGGCTATGCCATACATTATGTCTGGTATCCGCATTGCTGCTGTGGGGGCGGTTAGTACGATGACTATCGCGGCCTTCGCCGGAGCGAAAGGGCTTGGCTGGTTCATTATGCTGGGCATGAACTCACAAAACTACCCAATGACAGTCATGGGAGCTGTGGCTGCAGCGGTGATGGCACTGGCGCTGGACTATCTCTTGGGGCGGGTAGAGCGAGCTTTTACCAGTGAAGGACTACTGCCTCAGAACGAAATTAAGAACCAACCTCCGAAGATCCGTCTGAGAAAAAAGGCTGTTGCTGCACTTCTATGCAGTGCCCTGGTGGTGGCATCCGTCTTTTCGTATGGTTTTATCATTCGCCCCAGTGGAACGAGTGATAAGACAATTGTAGTAGGTACCTCTAATTATACTGAGGTACAAATTCTAGGCGAGATTTACACAGAACTGATCGAATCCAATACTGACTATCATGTAGAACAGCGATTTGGGCTTGCGGGTGCATCCGTCTGCTTTAGCTCTTTGGAGAGCGGCGGTATTGACATGTTTGTAGAGTATACCGGCACTGCATTAATGAACCTTTTGGGGCAGCCTGTGGACACAGATCCAAATGCGGTTTGGAATAAGGTGCATGACATGATGTTGGAGGAACATGGCATAGTAACTTCTAAACCCTTGGGGTTTAATAACACCTATGTGATGAGCGTGAAACCGGAGACTGCGGAACGATACGGTATATCTACTTTGTCACAGTTACTGGAAAAATCTCCTGAGTTAAGTCTTGGATGCACGGTAGAGTTCATCCAGCGGGAGGACTGTCTGCCACTTTTGGAAAAGGACTACGGTGCAAAATTTAAGGATGTCAAAGGGTTGGATGCTAGCCTACGCTATACGGCAATCGATAACAACGAAGTAGATGTAGTGGATGCGTTTGCAACGGATGCCTTGCTCTCTAAGTTGGGGCTTACCATGTTGGAAGATGATATTTCTTTTTTCCCTCCCTACTATGCGGTAAACTTTGTAGATGCGGATCTGTTACAGGCAGATCCGGAACTGCAGGAAGTTCTCTCTCGCATGGACGGTAAGATTGATGACAAGACCATGGCTGCTATGAACGCCCAAGTTGACATCGATGGTATGACAGCCTCTGAGGTTGCTCACCATTTCCTGGTGGAAAATGATCTTGTACCTGTTGCATGAAATTTAGAAAAGGGGGGCGGTTCTGCTTATATGGCAGAACTGCTCCCTTTAAACCGTAAGGATGAAATCTTATGAATATAAAACCTGAGTTAGAACATCTGCGGCGGGGACATCCGATTCAGGATATTTTACTGATCCTGATGGGTACTTTTCTTTTCTCCGCTTCTATGAACTGGATTGTCCTGCCACACGCCATGTATAGTGGAGGGTTTCTGGGCATTGCCCAGCTTTTGAGAATGCTTTTGGCCTTTTCGTTTCCTGGAATTCATCAAGTAGGAGATTTTGCGGGTATCCTATATTTTTTATTAAATGTTCCACTGTTGATTGTATCTTTTTCAAAGTTTGGACGCTGGTTCTTTACTAAAACCGCTCTTTGTATTGTCTCTTATAGTGTGTTTCTCGCCTTGATTCCTATTCCTGAAAAGAGTATTTTTGAGGAAATGTTTGCAGCCTGTTTTATAGGCGGAATTCTGTGCGGCATTGGTGCGGGCCTTCCGCTGACTGCTGGCTGTTCTGGGGGTGGGGAGGAAATATTGGGATTGCTTTGCATGCAACAAAAAGCCGACTTTAGTGTGGGGCGTATTGCCATGCTAATTAATGTGGTGGTTTATAGCATAGGGTTATTTTTCTTTGAACAAAATATTGTGGTTTACAGTGTCATTTTCGGTGCGGTTACCTATCTAACATTGGATAGGATGCATCTGCAAAATGTCACCGTGACTATGCTGATTATTACAAAATCCCAGGATATGGAGCAACTAGTGTTTCAATATGTGGGACGGGGAGTAACCAAGTGGGTGGGTAGCGGTGCCTATAGCAAGGAACCGTCTGATATTTTACTTACCGTAGTTTCAAAAAAAGAAGCTTTTGCTCTGAGAAAAATTCTAAAGGTGTATGATCCCAATGTATTTGTAATTATGAGCGAGGACACATCTGTGCTGGGCAACTTCAGAAAGCGTCTCTGGGCCTGATTCGATAGAAAAGTGCGGGTGTTTTTTACTGTTCAATGAGCATAGTTGGCCAGAAGAAATAAATCTCTACTGATAAAGAAGTCTTTTTCAAAAAAGCGTGGTGAAAAAATGGCGGACGGTATGTTGCCACGCTGGAAGAAGATGAGTATTTGTAATGTAAGCATTTCTGGAGAAATGTTTGTAGTGGTTCTTGAGTGTACATTATTTCTGCTCTGTCAATCGAGCTATTTGATAATCGGTTAAAAGTGAAATTCCTTATCTTTGATAACACTGTATTAAAATATCATGGTGCGGGCGGAAAAACACATTTATTTTGAAAGGGCAAACATGTAACATGTTTCTGCGGTTGACCACACAACCAGCCACAGACGGAGCCGGAACCATCGGAAATCCTGCGATTCAAAAGTGCTGGAAAGCAATTTGTTCGGAATAGAAATGCCTAGAAACTACGCAAAAAGATTAGAAAAAATAAAATTTTTGCATTGACGTGCGGGAGGTCACAGGTTCAAGTCCTGTATCGTCCACCAGATAAGCACGGAAACAACTTGTTTCCGTGCTTTTTTGTTTTTCTTAGGATCTGCTTAAAAACCCCCGCTCTGCCTTGCAATCCCCCTCTGCCCCGGGTAAAATAGGGACAAATCTCCAGCGGCTGTACCGGCACGGTCCACTCTGCTGGCAACAGGAGGAACCCACCATGGATCATTGCTCCGACCTCACCAGGGCACCCGGCGCTCCAAACCAGGTCCGCATCCCCTATCTGGACGCCCTACGCTGTCTGGCCATTCTTCTTGTTATCGCACTGCATGTGACTGCCCCCATCATGGTCAGCCCCACTCTGGCGCAAACCAACACCTGGCTTGCCTGCATGGTGCTGGACCCGCTGGTGCGGGTGGGTGTGCCTTTATTTTTGATGATCAGCGGCTGCCTGATGCTGGACGATCCCCGCTTGAGAGAGATCACGCCCTTTTACAAAAAGCAGCTGCCTAAGCTGCTGATCCCTCTGGTGGTTTGGAATGGGATCTACTTCGCCGTGGCCGTCCTCACCGGCTCCCAGCCCCTCAGCCTGTCGGTCTTTCTGCAGCTTCTTCTGGGCCAGGGCGTGAAGTACCACATGTGGTACATCTACATGCTCCTTGGCATCTACCTGATCTGCCCCTTCCTGCGGCGGCTGATCGAGACCTGCACCCCCCGGCAGATTCTGCTTCTGTTTGGCATCATTCTGTTCTCCTCCACCCTCCGTCCAGCCCTCAATCAAATCCTCCCCTTCCAGGTTGTGCTGTTCGGCCCTATGCTGGAGGGACTGGTGGGGTATGTCCTGTTGGGCTGGCTGCTGGGGCGGCAGGAGCTGAGCCGCCGGACCCGGCTTTTGGTCTATCTGGGCGGCGTGGCAGGATACGCCGTGCATTTGGTGGGGAATCTGCTCTACGCCCGCCCGGAACAGAGCTATCTCCCCTTTGAAAGCGGCTACGCCTTCCCCCACTATCTCATTGCCGCCGCCCTGTTCGTGTGGGTGCGCACCTTCTTTTCCTGCCATGCCCAGGCGCTGCGCCCGGCCCAAAAGCCCCTGCGCCTGTGCGCCCAGGTGGTCTTTGGTGTGTACTGGGTCCACCCTCTGGTGCTGGACGTCATCACCCATCTGCAGCCTGACGCTCTGCCTCTGGCTGCCGCTCTGGTTTTGCAGGGCGTGCTGACCGCCCTGCTCTCCTTCCTGTTTGCCGCCTGCGTGTCCAGGATCCCCCTGCTGCGCCGCCTGCTCCAGGGATAACCGCACAACTCACAACTTTTTCATACGCAAAAAAAGCATCCGGAGTACGGATGCTTTTTTGCTGCGCCTGCAGCGAAATTTCCCTTGTAACACCCCCTTTCTCTGGGGTAAAATAGGGGTATCCTTTCAAAAAACCCCGCCCCGGCAGACGTTTGAGGCAAGTCTCCCCGGGCGCAAAATCGTACCACCCCCCGTCTCTGTCTGGAAACGGGGGCATTGGCGCGTCTATAACTTCCATATTATGGAATATAAGGTCACTAGGAGTGATTTGCTTTGAATATATTACGTTCTGTTTTACAAAACCTGCCGGAATTCCAGCAGCTGCTGGCCGCGTTGGACGGGGGACAGTCCCCGGCGGCGGTGTCCGGCCTGGGTGCGGTACACCGGGCCCACTTTGCCGCCGCCCTGGGCGCGGCCTCGGAGCGGCCGGTGGTAGTGGTGTGCGCCGATGAAAGCGAGTGCGAACGCATGGCCCGGGGCCTGGCCTTCTTCACCGGCCAGAGTGTGCCGGTGCTCACCGCCCGGCAGTTTACCTTCCACAACGCCGCCACCGTCTCCCACCAGTGGGAGCACCGGCGACTGAAGCTGCTGTGGGCTCTGTCGGAGGGCGAACTGCCCTGCCTGGTGGCCTCGGTGGAGGCCCTCCAGCAGCGCACCCTGCCTCCTGATGTCCTCAAACAGGCCACCCTGGAACTGGCCACCGGTCAGCAGATCAATCTCAACGACCTGGCCGCTTGTCTCACTGCCGCCGGCTATACCCGCTGCCAGCAGGTGGAGGGTCCCGGCCAGTTTGCCCTGCGAGGCGGCATCCTGGACGTGTTCTCCCCCGCCATGGACGCCCCGGTCCGGGCCGAGTTCTGGGGTGACGAGGTGGACGCCATGGGCTCCTTCGACCCGGCCACCCAGCGGCGCACGGAGAATCTGGACCGGGCGGTCCTCCTGCCCGGCGCGGAAACGCTACCCCAGCTGGCCCCCGGGGGTCTGGGCGGCCTGCTGGCTCTGCTGGACAAACGCATCGCCAAAGCGGAGAAGGACGGCCACAAGGAGCTGAAAGCCACCCTGGAGGCCGACCGGGAGGCCCTGGAGCAGGGCCGCTCCCTCCCCGCTGTGGACCGCTACCTCCCCCTCATCTACCCCACCCTGGCCACCGCCGCCGACTACCTGCCCCTGGACGCCTGCGTTCTCTTCTCCGAGAGCAGCCGGGTGGCCGAGCGGGCCAAAACCTACCAGTGGCAGATGGAGGAGGATGTAAAGACCCTGCTGGAGCGTGGCGAGCTGGACGGCAGCTGCGGCGACCTGTCCCGCTCCTTTGCCCAGCTCAACCAGGTGCTGGAGAACTGGCCGGTGGCCTATCTGGACTCCTTTACCCTCTCCACCTACCCCACGCCCCCCCGGTGTGTGCTGTCCCTGATGGCCAAGCAGCTCCCCTCCTTCGGAGCCAGCCTGGAGACGGCGGTGCAGGATTTAAGCCACTACCAGTCTGCCGGGTTCGGGGTACTGGTGCTGGTGTCCTCGGAGCAGCGGGCGCTGAACCTTCAGACCCTTCTGCGGGAGCAGAAGGTGAACTCCGGGGTGGAGTTCTCTCCCAAGACCCTGCCCAAGCCGGGACAGATCATGCTCACCGTGGGCGGCCTGTCCAGCGGTATGGAATACCCCGACCTGAAGCTGGCCGTCATCACCGAGGGCCAGGCCGCCCCCCAAAAGCGGCCCCGGCAAAAAAAAGAGACCACCAACCGCCAGAAGCTCAAATCCTATGCCGACCTCTCCCCCGGCGACCTGGTGGTCCACGAGCACCACGGCGTGGGCCGCTACGTGGGCATGGTGAAGATGCCCGCCGACGGCATTGAAAAGGACTATGTGAAGATCGCCTACGCCGGCTCCGACGTGCTCTACGTCCCCGCCACCCAGCTGGACCTCATTTCCAAGTATATTGGCGGCGGCGAGGACGCCCAGGAGACGAAAAAGCTCTCCAAGCTGGGAGGCACTGACTGGGAACGGGCCAAGACCCGGGCAAAAAAGGCAGTGCAGGACCTGGCCAAGGGGCTTATCGAGCTCTACGCCCAGCGCCAGCGCCAGCCAGGTTACGCCTTCTCCCCCGACTCCCCCTGGCAGCGGGAGTTTGAGGAGCAGTTTGAGTACACCGAGACCGACGACCAGCTGCGGTGTATCCAGGAAATTAAAAAGGATATGGAGTCTCCCGTACCCATGGACCGGCTGCTGTGCGGCGACGTGGGCTACGGCAAGACCGAGGTGGCCTTCCGGGCCATGATGAAGTGCGTGCTGGACGGCAAGCAGGCCGCGGTGCTGGTGCCCACCACCGTCCTGGCCCGGCAGCACTACCTCAACGCCCTGCGCCGCTTCCAGAAGTACCCGGTAAACATCGACGTGGTCTCCCGCTTCCGCACTCCCACCCAGATGAAGGAGACCTTACGGAAGGTAGAAAACGGCGGGGTGGACATTCTCATCGGCACCCACCGCCTCTTTAACAAGGACGTGAAGTTTAAAGACTTAGGCCTGCTGGTGGTGGACGAGGAGCAGCGCTTCGGTGTGCAGCACAAGGAGAAGCTGAAGGAGACCTTCCGCCAGGTGGATGTCCTCACCCTCTCCGCCACCCCCATCCCCCGTACCCTGAACATGGCTATGTCGGGCATCCGGGACATGTCCACCCTGGAGGAGCCCCCCGCTGACCGCCTGCCGGTGCAGACCTATGTGCTGGAGCACAACTGGCCGGTGGTGGCCGACGCCATGCGCCGGGAGCTGGAGCGCGGCGGCCAGGTATATTACCTCCACAACCGGGTGGAGACCATCGACCGCACCGCTGCCCGCATCCAGCAGATGCTGGGCGAGACGGCGGCGGTGGGCGTGGCCCACGGCAAGATGAGCCAGGAGGCCATTGACGACGTGATGAGCCGCATGACCGACGGGGAGCTCAACGTGCTGGTGTGCACCACCATCATCGAAACCGGCATCGACCTGCCCAACGCCAACACCCTCATCATCGAGGACGCCGACCACCTGGGACTGGCCCAGCTCCACCAGCTCCGCGGCCGTGTGGGCCGCTCCAACCGCCGGGCCTATGCCTACCTCACCTACCGCCGGGGCAAAGTGCTCACCGAGGTGGCCGCCAAACGCCTGGCCGCCATCCGGGAGTTTGCCGAGTTTGGCTCCGGCTTCAAAATCGCCATGCGGGACCTGGAGATCCGGGGCGCGGGCAACGTGCTGGGCCCCGAGCAGAGCGGCTTTATGCTCTCCGTGGGCTACGATATGTACCTGAAGCTGCTGGAGGAGGCCGTTTTGACCGAGCAGGGCCAGACGCCCCCCAAGCGCACCGAGTGCTCCGCCGACCTCAGCGTGGCCGCCTCCATCCCCGACCGGTATGTTCCCTCCCCCGAACAGCGCATGGACCTCTACCGCCGCATCGCCGCCATCCGGGACGAGAGCGAGGCCGACGATCTGGTGGATGAGCTCATCGACCGCTACGGTGAGCCGCCCCGCACGGTGAACAACCTCATCTCGGTGGCATTGCTCCGCGCCGCCGCCTCCCAGGCCGGGGTCACTGACATCGCCCAGAAGAAGGGCCAGCTGGTCTTTACCCTGGACCAGTTCAATCTGGAGCAATTCTCCGCCCTGTGTGCCGACCCCAAGTTCAAGGACCGGCTGCTCCTCATCCCCGGAGACGTACCCCGCTTTATCCTGCGCCTGCGCAGCGGCGACGAGCCCCTGCGCACCGCCCAGGCTCTCATCTCCGCCTTTTCCGCTCTGGGCTGAGACTTTGCTTGCCCTAATGCCCGGTTTGTGCTATGATGGTCTGACCCAAGCTTAATTTAGTCTGAAATCATCGTGAAATAAGAAAGGATCTGTACCATGCCTACCTTGAAACGTCTGGGAGCCCTCTCCCTGTCTCTTGTTCTGGCCCTCACCGCCTTCACCGGCTGCGGTGCAAAGGGCGGCAGCTCCAGCAGCTCCAGCGACGGCAGCTCCTCCCAGGTCCAGGCCATGGACCTCTCCTCCGTGACCGACCCCTTCCTGTCCACCGCCGGTCTCTCCGGCGACACCGTGGTGGCCACGGTGGGCGACACGGAGATCACCGCCGACAGCCTGCTCTACTGGCTGGCCGCCACCGTGGACGGCACCGCTCAGTACTACGCCATGATGGGCATGAGCGCCTCTGACCTGCCCTGGGACACCGAGATGGAGGACGGCTCCACCATGGCGGAGGGCTTTTTGAACAACGCCCTGCAGACCGCCGCTCTGTACGCTCTGGTCCCTGTCATCGCCCAGCAGGAGGGACTGTCTGTCTCTGACGAGTCCGCTCAGACCATCCAGCAGGCCATAGACAGCTTTGCCCAGCAGGCCGGGGGCGATGCCATGGTAGATCACATGCTCTGGTCCAGCGCCCTCACCCGGGACCTGTACACCCGCATGATGCAGGCCGGCGACCTGAACACCCAGCTGATGAACCGCTACTACGGCGACGGCGCTCCCGACGCCCCCAAGGATGAGGACATCCTTACCTATGTCTCCGACAACCTGCAGATCGCCTACAAGGCCAAGCACATCCTGCTCAAGACCGTGGACACCAGCAAGCCCATCAAGGACGCGGACGGCAAGGCCACCGGCGAGTACGAGCCGCTGGACGACGCCACCGTGGCCCAGAAGAAAGCCACCGCCGAGGACATTCTCGCCCAGCTCCAGGCCGCCAGCGACAAGGAAGCCCTGTTTGATGAGCTGATGAAGGAGTACAGCGAGGACACCGACTCCTCCGGCAACGTGAACAGCCCCGAGGGCTACGAGGCCAAGTCCGGCCAGATGGTAGCCGCCTTTGAGGAGGCCGCCCTGGCCCTCCAGCCCGGCGAGATCAGCGGCATTGTGGAGAGCACCTACGGCTATCACATCATTCTCCGCCTGCCCATCCAGGCCGCCGACTACCGGGATCAGTACGTCTCCTATCTCATGAGCCAGCGGCAGCAGGGCTGGCTGGAGCAGTTCCCTGTGGAGACCAACGACGAGTACAAGAAGATCGATCCCGCCGCCTTCTACACCCAGCTCACCGCCCTGCGCACCGCGGTGCAGGCGGAGGTGACTGCCGCGCAGGAGGAGAGCTCCGGGGATTCCAGCAGCAGCTCCAGCGGTAGTTCCAGCGGCAGCTCCAGTGCCTCTTAATCCTTCCTGAATATTTCTCTTGTGGGAGTGACGAAACACGTCGCTCCCACTTTTTTACTTGGAGAGTTCCGCCCTGCGGGGGCGTCCTACTTTGCCCACGGCGGCAAAGTAGGCAAAACGCCGCCGGGGATCGCCTCCGGTGAGCACCTACCTACGGTGGTGCTCACAGTCAGCTTATCCCCGGACCCCTTCTACGAAAGCGGGGCACTTCGGTCCGGCAGTTATTTCCGGCGGGCAAAATCAAGATCTGTTCCCCTCCTACTCTCGGCCCACTGGGGCCTACTTCCATCCAAATTTGTTGGCATTGCACCTCTGAATGACACCGCCTGGTGCCTGCCTTCCTGTTGGGTGCGGCGGTGGCTGGGCGGACCAGCTGCCACGGCTCTGCCAAGGTAGGCGGTGTCTGTACAGCGCAAATCGTTCTTAATTTCTGCCCAGGTAGGGGCCTGTGTCCCCGAGGCAAGAAGGACAGAGGATCTTGTCTTAGGCCCGCCGGGAAGGCACAACCATACCCCCAAGAGGACGTCCCCCGTAGCCGGGGGTCCGGGGGTAAGAGACTATGAACACCCGCCTTCGGCGAGGTGTTCATCGGAACGCAACCCCCGGGGCATTTTTGGTTCCTTTTTGGGCAAACAAAAAGGAACCCGCCCACCAGGGCGGACTCTCCCCCGCTTAAAAAAGGAATAAATTTCCTCCCCTCCCCAATTCCCTAAAATATGGACAGGCCATGGTCTATACTGGCAGAACAAGGAAGGAGCGAGACAACCATGAACAACTGGCACAGTATACCCACAGACCATCTGTTAGAGGAATTGGACGCCCGGCCCCAGGGCCTTACCGCCAAGCAGGCCAAGGACCGCCTGGACCGCTACGGTCCCAATGAGCTCCCCGCCCCCAAACAGGCCAGCCTTCTGGCCCGGGTGCTGGCTCAGGTCACCGACCCCATGATCGTGGTGCTGCTGGCAGCGGCAGGGCTGTCTCTGGCGGTGAGCGGCGGAAAGGACTGGCTGGACGGGGCCATTATTCTGGTCATTGTGGTGGTCAACAGCGTCCTGTCCATCTCCCAGGAGGACCGGGCCCAACAGGCCCTGGAGGAGTTGCAGAAGCTCTCCTCCCCCATGGCTCAGGCTCTGCGGGACGGCCGCCAAACCCGGGTCCAGGCCAGCGACCTGGTTCCGGGGGACATTATCTGCTTAGAAGCCGGGGACCTTGTCCCTGCCGATGCCCGGCTCCTGTCCTCCAGCCGCCTGCAAACCGACGAGAGCACCATGACCGGCGAGTCCGCCCCGGTGGAAAAGGACCCGGACCTCATTCTTGCCCCCGACGCCCCTCTGGGTGACTGGGTCAACATGGTCCTCTCCGGCACCCTGGTCACCGCCGGCAGGGGCACGGCGGTGGTCTGCGCCACCGGCGAAGACAGCCAGATGGGCCATATCGCCGGGATGCTCTCCGACCAGGAGGAGGGCACCACCCCCCTCCAGGCCCGGATGGCAGAAATTTCCCAAAAGCTGTCCTTTCTGTGCCTGTGCGTGTGCGCGGTGATGTTTGGGTTGGGGCTCCTCCAGGGGAAAAAGATGCTGGATATGTTCCTCACCGCCGTCTCCCTGGCGGTGGCCGCCATCCCGGAGGGCCTGCCCGCCATTGTTACCATTGTGCTGGCTCTGGGGGTAGGCCGCATGGCCAGGCGGGGCGCTATCGTGAAAAAGCTGCCCGCTGTGGAGACTCTGGGCTGCGCCGGGGTCATCTGCTCGGACAAGACAGGCACCCTCACCCAAAACCGCATGACGGTCCAGCAGCTGTGGCTGCTCCCCGGCGGACACCGGCGGGAGGCCCTCACCGGGGGCGCGCTGTGCTCCGACGCCCGGCTGGAGTGGCGGGCGGGTGCTCCCGTAGCCTCCGGCGACCCCACCGAAGGGGCTCTATTGGTGGCGGCGGCCCAGGAGGGGCTGGACCAGCACAAGCTGGAGGAGGCGCTGCCCCGGACTGACGAGCTGCCCTTTGACTCCACCCGCAAGCGCATGTCCACCATCCACGCCCTGCCGGAGGGCGGCTACCGGGTGTATGTGAAGGGCGCTCCCGACGTGCTGCTGCCCCAGTGTACCCAGGGTCCGAAGGGTCCCCTCTCCCCCGACGACCGGGGCCGGATTACCGCCGCCAACGAGGAGATGGCCCGCAAGGCCCTGCGGGTGCTGGCGGTGGCCTTTCGGGACCTGTCCTTCCTCCCCGCCCAGCTCACTCCCCAACTGCTGGAGGACAACCTCACCTTTTTAGGCCTCTTTGGCCTGATGGACCCGCCCCGGCCGGAGGCCAAGCTAGCGGTGGAGCGCTGCCACCAGGCCGGGGTGCGGCCGGTGATGATTACCGGCGACCACCGGGCAACCGCCTCCGCTGTGGCCCGGGAGCTGGACATCCTCCGCCCTGGGGAGCTCACCCTTACCGGCCCGGAACTGGACTTTATGCCCCAGGAGGTGCTGGAGGAGGACATCCACCGCTTTTCCGTCTTTGCCCGGGTGTCTCCAGAGCACAAGATGCGCATTGTCCAGGCCTGGCAAAAGCGCGGTCTGGTGGTAGCCATGACGGGGGACGGCGTCAATGACGCCCCCGCCCTGAAGGCCGCCGACATCGGCTGCGCCATGGGCCGCTCCGGCACCGACGTGGCCAAGGGGGCCGCCCACATGATCCTCACCGACGACAACTTTTCCACCATCGTGGCCGCCATCGAGGAAGGCCGGGGTATCTACTCCAACATCCGCAAAGCCATCCACTACCTGCTCTCCTGTAACATCGGCGAGATCTTCACCATCTTTACCGCCACCCTGCTGGACTTCGGCACCATGCCCTTGGCCCCCGTGCAGCTTTTGTGGCTCAATCTGGTCACCGACTCTCTCCCCGCCCTGGCGCTGGGCGTGGAGCCGGTGGAGCCGGGCGTCATGGACCAGCCGCCCCGGGACGCACGGGCCGGGCTGTTTGACGGGAAATTCACCCTGCGCCTGCTGTGGCAGGGACTGATGGTGGGCGTTCTCACCCTGGCGGCCTACTTTTTGGGCTTTACCCGTCTGGCCGCGCCGGGCAGTGAAGGCCCTGTGGCCAACACCATGGCCTTTGCCACCCTCACCCTCTGCCAGCTCTTCCACGCCTTCAACGTGCGCAGCGAGGACCGCTCCCTGTTTGCCATGGGTCCTCTGTCCAACTCCGCCATGAATCGGGCCTTTCTGGCCGGGCTGGCGCTCCAGCTGGCGGTTTTACTGGTGCCGCCTCTCCAGAGCGTCTTTTCCACCGTCTCCCTGGACCTGTACCAGTGGCTCACGGTGCTCCTCCTCTCCGCAGCTCCCATTCCCATCTGTGAGATCAGCAAAGCTATTACCAGCAAAAAAACCAGCGCCAGGCAGACAGCCACAGCGCCCTGAGAACTGCAAAAAACGGCCGCCACCCCAAAGGGTGGCGGCCGTTTTTTACAATTTGGATGGGAAGCGCCTTACCGCTCCTCCCGGAAGTAATTGAGGCCCAGCGCCTGAGGCTGGCCGGAGCCCTCCCGCTTGCGCACGGAGGTGACCACCAGTACCACGGCGGTGATGATAAAGGGCAGGGCCTGGTAGAGCTGGGTGGGCACCGCGGCCAGCCAGCCCAGCCCCTCGGGGAAGGCGGCGGCCAGGCTGGAGCCTGAAACTCGCAGGGTATTGAAAAAGCCGAAAACGAAGGTGCCCAGGATGGCCAGGGCGGGGTTCCAGTTGGCGAAGATGACCAGAGCCACCGCAATCCAGCCGTAGCCGTTGATCCAGCAGTTGCTGTTGAAGGAGCCGGACATGTTCAGGGCCATATAGTACCCGCCGATGCCCATGACACCGCAGCCCAGGCAGATGTGGATATACTTATACCGCTTTACATTGACGCCCACCGAGTCGGCAGCGCCGGGGTTCTCGCCCACCGCTCGCAGCCGCAGGCCGGGGTTGGTGCGGTTGAGATACCACCACATCACCAGGGCGATAACCACGCCCAGATAGACCAGAACGTTGTGGTTAAACAGTCCCTCACCCAGCACCGGGATCTGGGACAGGCCGGGAATGGGCAGGTTGGCAAAGCCGTCTTTGATGTTGGCGTAGTCGTTCATGACCGGCCAGCTGATGGTCTTGACGCCGTTGCCCACAAAGAAATACACACCCAGGCCGAAGGTCGTCAGGGTCAGGCCGGTGATGTTCTGGTTGGCCTGGAGGGAGACGGTAAGAGCGGCAAACAGCAGGCCGCACAGCGCCCCCATCAGGAAGGCCATCAGGATGCCCACGCCCAGACTGTTGGCGTAGCAGCCCACGATATAGCCAAAGATGGCGCCCACCGCCATGATGCCTTCCACGCCCAGGTTCAGGCTGCCCGACTTTTCCACCATGATCTCTCCGGCGGTGCCGTAGAGCAGAGGGATGTTATAGACCACGATGTTGTGGATGAAGGTGGTTACCACCCCCATTTTATCCATTTCCATTCTCGCCGCCCCCTTTCTTGGTTCGAACGATCTTGAAGCGGATCAGGAAATCCGCGGCCAGCACCAAAAACAGAATGGCGCCCTGGAGCATATCCGCAAAGCTGGAATCCACCTGGGCAAAGGTGGCTGCCGCCACCGTGGAGCCGTGCTGAAGCATGGAGATGAGGGCCGACACCAGGAAGATGGCTCCGGTATTCAGCTGAGACAGCCAGGCCACGATGACGCCGGTCCAGCCCACATCGTCGGTAAACGAGGAGGACAGGATGCCCACGGTGCCCACCTTGAAGGCGGCGGCCAGACCGATGAGACAGGCGGACAGGAACACGGTGCGCAGCACGATGCGGTTGACCTTCATGCCCGCATACCGGGCGGTGCCCACGCTGTCGCCCACCACGGCGATCTCATAGCCCTGCTTGGAGTACTTGAGGTAGCCGTAGACCAGCACGCCGATGATCAGGGTAAAGATCACGCACACGTTGAGCTGGAATTTACCGATGGGAATGGTGGGGAAGGAGACCTCCTTGCTGAAGTTAGCAAACACCGGACGGGCCGAGGAGGTATCCAGGAAGAAGTTCCAGGAGGCCTGGGTCTCCCCCAGGAACACCAGGAAGTACAGGGCCACATAGTTGAGCATCAGGGTCATCAGGGTCTCGTTGGTGCCGAACTTCACCTTCAGCGCCGCTACCAGAGCCCCGTACAGCCCGGCGGCCAGCATACCGGCCAGGCACATGAGCAGCAGGGTCACGCCATCCGGCAGCACGCTGCCTAGCTTCAGCGCCACCGCGCCGGAGGCCACCGCGCCCAGGATGAACTGGCCCTCGCCGCCGATGTTCCAAAAGCGCATTTTAAAGGACAGGGACAGGGCCACCGAGGTGAGCACCAGGGGGACAAAGACCTTGAGATAGTTTTCAAAGGTCTTATAGGCGATCTTGTTGCCGATCATGCCCATGGTGAACATGCGCTGGTAGTAGGCGATGGGGTTGACTCCGATGGCCAGCAGCAGCAGGCCGCCCACCACCAGCGCCAGCAGAACCGCCCCGAGATAGAGCGACAGCTTTTTCCACATCGGACAGCTGTCCCGCTTTACGATATGAAATCCCATGTCACTCCTCCTCCCTCTTGCTCTGCTCCAGCTGTTCCTGGGAAATGTTGGTGTCCTTGGCGATGCCGGCAGGCTTGTCCTCATACTTGTTGGTCAGATCCAGCGCGCCGGTCATCATCAGGCCCAGCTCCTCCTTGCTGGTCTTGTGGGCGTGGACCACGCCCATCACCTTTCCGTGGCACAGCACCATGATCTTGTCGCACAGGGCCAGCATCACGTCCAGGTCCTCGCCCACAAAGAGGATACCCACGCCGTCCTTTTTCTGCTGGTTGAGGATGTTATAGATGGCGTAGGAGGAGTTGATATCCAGGCCGCGCACCGGGTAGGCAGTGACGATGACGTTGGGACCGGCCTTGATCTCCCGGCCCAGCAGCACCTTCTGCACGTTGCCGCCGGACAGGCGGCGCACCGGCGTCTCGGTGGAGGGCGTCACCACGCCCAGCTGCTCAATGACCTGCTCCGCCGCCGCCCGGCCCGCCTTCCGGTCCACCAGGGGACCCTTGGTCTCGGAGTAGTTTTTCAGGATCATATTGTCCGTAATGGACATGGAGGGCGCCAGGCCCATGCCCAGCCGGTCCTCCGGGATAAAGGACATGGAGATGCCCTTTTCCAAAATGGCCTTGGGGGAAAGGCCCACAATGTTGTCTCCCTTGTGGATCATCAGGCCCGACCGCACCGGCCGCAGGCCGGCAATGGCCTCACACAGCTCCTTCTGGCCGCAGCCTGCAATGCCGGCCACACCCAGGATCTCGCCGCCGCGGATATAGAAGCTCACCTTGTCGATGGCCACCGCGCCCTCGTCGTTGTCGATGGTGAGGTCCCGGATCTCCAGCAGAGGCCGGGTCTTTTCCACCACAGGGCGCTCGATGTTCAGGTCCACCTTCCGGCCCACCATCCACTCGGTGAGCTCCTGCTCATTGGTCTGGGCCGTCTCTACGGTGGTGATGTACTCGCCCTTGCGCAGGATGGCCACCCGGTCGGAAATGTCCATCACCTCATTGAGCTTGTGGGTGATGATGATGATGGAATGTCCCTGCTCCTTCATACGGCGCAGCACCGCAAAGAGCTTTTGGATCTCCTGCACCGTCAAAACGGCGGTGGGCTCGTCCAGAATGATGACCTTGGCGCCGTAATACAGCACCTTGATGATCTCCAGGGTCTGCTTTTCCGACACGGCCATGTTCTTGACTTTCTTTTTGGGGTCGATGTCAAACCCAAACTTTTTGGCCATGGTCTCGATCTGGGCATAGCGGTCCTTTTTCAGCAAAAAGCCCGCCTTCTCCTTGCCCATCCAGATGTTGTCCGCGGCAGAGAAAACCTCCACCAGCTTGAAGTGCTGATGGACCATGCCGATCCCCAGGCGCTTGGCCTCCTGGGGGGAGTGGATGGACACGGACTTGCCCTCCACGAAGATCTCTCCTCCGTCGGGCTGGTAAATGCCGGAGAGCATATTCATCAGCGTGGTCTTGCCCGAGCCGTTTTCTCCCAACAAAGCCAGGATCTCGCCTCGGCGCAGGGTCAGGTTCACGTCCTTGTTGGCCACCACGCTTCCGAAGGTCTTGGTAATCCCCCGCATTTCAATGGCGTATTCCTCCGCCATGGAATCACACTCCCTCTTTCGTATCTGCAAATCGTTGTCGGTTTTGTTTCAGGTTTGGTTTTTCCAGTTCAAACCGGACCTTGTTCCGGCCCAAGCTGCAAAAATCAAAACCGGGCCGGCCGGTTGGCCGGCCCGGTTGTTCGGGTCTTCAGACAGCTGCGCGGGCGGATCAGGCCACCACAACGCCCTTCACCAGGTAGTTCATGCTGCCGGTGATGACGCTGTCCTCCACGGAGGGACCGCCGGCGGGCACGATCTCGGTGTTGGCGGCAACGACCACCTGGTCGTCCTTCACCTCATCCCGGTCGCTGGTGACCAGGGGAGCGTCCACCTTCTCGATGGTAGCCTTGCCGTCAGTGACGGTGATGTTCAGCTTCACGCCGGAGAACACGTCCCACTCGCCGGAGGCGATCAGGGCCTTGACCTGGTCAATGGCGTCCTGAGTACCGGCAGCGCAGTTCTCGCTCAGGGGGGACACGTCAACCATGCCCTCATTCAGGCCGCCGTAGTAAGCGGGGCCGCCCATCTTCTCCACAAACTGGTCAGCGGACTCACACTCCATGGCGGTCTGAATGGCCAGCTTGTAGTACACATCCCAGTTCCACACGGGAGCGGTGAGGTGGGCAGCGGGGGCATCGGCGGTCATGTCGGAGTTGTAGCCGCAACCGAACTGGCCGGCCTTCTCCGCGGCCAGCTGGGGCTGAGCGGAGTCACAGTGCTGAGCGATCACACCGCAGCCGTAACTCTTGATGAGCTCCTCGGCAAAGGCGTACTCGTTGACCTCGTCGGTCCAGGTGCCGAGCTCCTTGACATAGACGGTGGCGTTGGGGTTGACGGCCTGCACGCCCAGGGTGAAGCCGTTGATGCCGGAGCAGGTCTCGGCGTACTCGGTGTCATAGGCGGAGACATAGCCGATGTTGTTGTTGCCGGTCTCCAGGCTCTTGAGACCAGCGGCGATGCCGGCCAGGTAGCGGGCCTGATAGATGCGGCCGAAGTAGTTATTGTAGTTGGTGTCGTTGCTCTTGAAGCCGGTGGCGTGGGAGAAGATCACGTCGGGATACTCCTGAGCCTTCACTTCCATCTCGTTGAGGTAACCGAAGGAGATGCCGAAGATGATGCTGCAGCCCTCACCCACCAGGGTGTCCACGGCGGCGCCCACCTGGGTGTCGTCCTCAGGAACCTGGTCCACGATGACCAGCTGAGTCTCGGGATCCATGCCCAGCTCCTTCATGGCCTTGGTGATGCCGGTGTGATGGGCATAGGTGTAGCCGGCGGTATCGCTCTTCTTGTTGATATAGATGGCGCCTACCTTAAAGTCGGAATTGCTGGTCTGGGAGCCGCTCTGGCTGCCGGAACCGCTGCCGGAACCGCTGCTGCCGCAGGCAGCCAGGCCCAGGACCATGGCAAGAGCCAGTACAAGTGCGAGAATCTTCTTCTTCATGTGCAAAGTTCCTCCTTGTTTTCTCATTCGTTTCCTATTCCTCTTTTTTATTAAAACCAGTTTTCCCGGTTTTAACCACGGTAAGGGGACGCTCAGTCCACGAACTCCACGCCGGTCTCCTCGTTCATGCTCTTGACTCTTGCCAAAGACTCCACCCGCAGGCCCTCGGCGCGCAGGCGGTCACCGCCGGGCTGGAAGGCCTTCTCGATGACGATACCGGCGCCTACCAACTCCGCTCCGGCGTCCTTCACCAGCTTGGCCAGCCCCTCCAGGGCAGCGCCGTTGGCCAGGAAGTCGTCGATGAGCAGCACCTTGTCGCCCGGGCCCAAAAACTCCTTGGCCACAATGATGTTGTACACACGGCCGTGGGTAAAGGACTCCACCTGGGAGGTGTACACCTCACCAGCGATGTTCTTGGTCTGGTTCTTTTTGGCAAAAATCACCGGGCAGTGGAAAAACTGCGCCGTGATACAGGCGATCCCAATGCCCGAAGCCTCAATCGTCAGGATCTTGTTCACGTCGCAGTCTGCAAATCTGCGCTTAAATTCTTTGCCGATCTCCGCGAAGAGATCGACGTCCATCTGGTGGTTGAGAAAACTGTCCACCTTCAGCACGTCGGTGCCCCTGACCTTCCCATCTTTGCGAATCCGTTCCTTCAAAAGCTCCATAGGCCGGCCGCCACCCTTTCTATCTGTAAAATATAAACAAATAATGCACGGAAACAACGGCGTGGCCCGACAGTGCGGGCCACGATCCGATAGAAATACATTTTTATTGTACAAAATAATTGCCCATTGTGCAATCCCTTTTCAAAATTTTTTGTGACAGGACTGTGAAAGCAATAAAAAAAGCCTCTCCCAGCTGGGAGAGGCTTGAAGCAATGCAATTAGTCGGTGACGTAGGGCAGCAGGGCGACCTGACGGGCGCGCTTGATGGCCTCGGTCAGCTGACGCTGATGCATGGCGCAGGTGCCGGTGGTGCGGCGGGGCAGGATCTTTCCGCGCTCGGAAGTATAGCGGCGCAGCTTGGCAGCGTCCTTATAGTCGATGCACTCGACCTTGTCCACGCAGAAGGCACAGACCTTGCGGCGCTTGCGGCCGCGGGGAGCCCGGTTTTCACGTTCCATAGCCATGAGAGTAACCTCCTTTTACGACCATATACGGTCTAAGATTTAAAACGGCAGCTCGCCGTCGTCGTCAGAGAGTTCGGCAAACTGGTCGCCGCCCATGGAGGGGGCGCCGTAGCCGGAGGGGGCCGCAGGCGCGGCCGGAGCAGCGGGGGAAGCGTAACCGCCGGAGGCATAGCCGCCGGAGTATCCGCCGCCGGAGGCGTAGCCGGAGCTCTGATAGCCTCCGTCGCCGTCCCGCTTGGAGTCGCCGAAGTAGACGTTATCCGCCACGATCTCGGCGCTGCGGCGCTTGCCGCCGTCTTTATCCGTCCAATCCCGGATCTGCAGCCGGCCCTCTACCACGGCCATGCGGCCCTTGGTGAAGTAGCGGCTGACAAACTCGCCGGTCTGGCGCCAGGCTACCACGTCGATGAAGTCGGTGGAGCGCTCGCCAGTGGACTTGTCCTTAAAATCCCGGTCCACCGCAAGGGTGAAGGAGGCCACAGCGGTCCCAGTCTGGGTGTGGCGCAGCTCCGGGTCACGGGTCAGGCGACCCATGATAATAATTCGATTGAGCATTTTAGCTCCCCCTTACTGGTCCTTGCAGACGATGAGGGAACGCATCACGCCGTCGGTGATCCGGAAAATACGGTCCAGCTCGGCGGGGATAGCGGCAGCGGCGTTGAAGGTCATCAGGACGTAGTAGCCCTCCATCAGATCGTTGATGGGATAGGCCAGACGGCGCTTGCCCCACTCGTCGATCTCGGAGACGGTACCGTTAGCCTCCACGACGGCCTTGAACTTCGCAACCAGAGCAGCGATGGCCTCCTCGCTCAGAGCGGGGTCCAGGATATACATCGCCTCGTAGTTCGCAGTGATCTTTGCCATGTTTCTTGCACCTCCTTATGGTCTTGTGGCCCCCGGTCTTCATGCCGGGAGCAAGGATAAGGCCCGCCTTCTCAGGAAGACAAGCCTAATTATTATATCTGATTTTGTCCAGAAGTCAAGGGGTTACCTCTATAATAATTTAAAATTTTTCCACCTTGAGGTCCTCCCGGGGGAGCTTTTCCCAGGAAAAGAGGGGGACGAGCTGCTGGGCGGTGATGGGCGCGGGCTCCGGGATGAGACCGGCCAGATGGGCCAGGCGGCCCAAAAGCTCGGGCGCGGTATACCGGCTCTGGAGCTCCCCCAGCTCCTGGTCCCGGTCCCGCTTGGCCAGCCGCCGCCCGTCGGCGGCCAGCAGCAAAGGCACGTGGCCGTACTCCGGCTGCGGCAGCCCCAGCAGCCGCTGGAGATAGATCTGCCGCGGGGTGGACGAGAGCAGGTCACTGCCCCGCACCACCTGGGTTACCCCCATGGCGGCGTCGTCCACTACCACCGCCAGCTGGTAGGCGTACACCCCGTCGGAGCGGCGCAAAATGAAGTCTCCGCAGTCGTTTTTTAAATCCTCTTTGTATTCTCCATATAGAAAATCGCAAAATGTAATGGATTCCTGCCCCACTTTGACCCGCCAGGCCGGGCGGCGGGTCTGGCTGAGGGCCTCCCGCTCCGCCTCGGTCAGCCGGGAGCAGCGGCCGTCGTAGATGGTTTGCCCGTCGCTGCGGTGAGGCGCCGAGGCGGCCAGGCGCTCAGCCCGGGTGCAGTAGCAGGGGTAGATGAGGCCCCGCTCCTCCAGGGCGTGGAAAGCCTGTGCATATACCGCGGTGCGCTCCGACTGGTATACCGGCTCGTTATCCCAGGTGAGTCCAAGCCACTCCAGATCCCGCATCACCTGGTCGCACCAGGCCCGGGTACACCGGTCCGGGTCCAGGTCCTCCAGCCGCAGCACCATCTCGCCCCCCTGGCTCCGGGCGCTGAGCCAGGCCAGCAGCGCCGACCACAGGTTGCCCAGGTGCATCCGTCCGCTGGGGCTGGGGGCAAAGCGGCCCCGCACTGTTTTCTGTTCCATGGTCCCCCCCTCCTCTCCTTGTTGTGCCAAGGATACCACACCCCGCCGTCTCCCTGCAAGGCTCTTGCCAGAAAGCCCCAAGGGCGGGTATAATGGAGGGCGAAAAAATTCCAGAAATTTTTTCGTCTCCACGCAATAAAATGCCCCCGTTCCCCATTTCATAAATGACAGGAGAAATGCGCCATGCTAATGCTATTGGCAGCACTGCAAAGTGAATATGGCGTCCCCGACCCCCAGCAGCTGGAAGGGCTGATGGCGGGCCTGGCCGCCGGAGACCGGGAATCTCTGGCTCAGCTGTACCACCGCACCCGGGCGGCGGTATACGGCCTGGCCCTGTCCATTCTGGGCAGCGGACACGACGCGGAGGACGTGACCCAGGACACCTACGTGACCGCCTGGGAGAAGTGCCACCTCTACCGCCCTCAGGGCACCCCCATGGCCTGGCTGCTCACCATTACCCGGAACCTGGCCCGCATGAAGCTGCGGGACCGTGGCCGCACCCAGGACCTGGGAGAGGAGCAGTGGCACGCTATCCCCGCCCAGTCCCCCTCGGTGACCCCCGAGGACCGGGCCGTGCTGGAGGCCGCCCTCAACATCCTCAGCGACCAGGAACGGCAGATCGTGGTACTCCACGCCGCGGCCGGTCTCAAACACCGGGAGATCGCCAAGCTGCTGGAGCTGCCTTTGCCCACCGTGCTGTCCAAGTATCGCAGAGCCCTGTCAAAACTCAAGACCAAACTGGAAGGAGATGACGCCCCATGACAGACCATGAGTTGGAACGCCGGCTGCGCACCGCCCTGGATCACGCCGCCCCCAACGACCTGGAGGGCGTGCTCTCCCGGTGTGAAACGGGGAAAGGAACTGTGATCGACATGACAAATGCCGTGGAAACGAAGAAGAAAAAGAGACGCTGGGCTCCCCTGGCGGCGGCCGCCTGTCTGGCCCTGGTGCTGGTGGGCGGCGGAGGAGGCTACTACTATTACAGCGCCAACAACGCCGTGGCCTCTCTGGTGTCCCTGGACGTGAACCCCAGCATCCAGCTGGAGGTCAATAAAAACGAAAAAGTTCTCTCCGCCACCCCCATGAACGATGATGGGGCGGAGATTTTGGACGGCATGGACCTGAAAGGCACCCAGGCCGACGTGGCCATGTATGCCATCATCGGCTCCCTCCTGCAGCACGGCTATGTGGATGAGCTGGCCAACTCCATCCTCATCACCGTGGAAGACGACGACCAGGCGCGGGGCGAGAAGCTTCAGCAGGAGCTCACCGCCCAGGCCGACGCCGCCCTGGCCAATGCTCAGGTCAACGGCGCGGTGCTGGCTCAGACCCTCCAAAACAGCGAGGAGCTGAGCCAAAAGGCCCAGGAGTACGGCATTTCCACCGGTAAGGCCGCCCTCATCCAGGCCATCGTGGAGGGCAGCAACAACACCAAGACCTTTGAGGATCTGGTGGGCCTGTCCATCAACGAGCTGAACCTCCTCTATACCGCCCAGGCTCCTCTAGAAGGACAGACTTCCGGCAATGAGCAGAACACCGGCGCGGCAAATGCCGCTCCCATTACCACCTCCGGCTCTGCCAGCCAGAGCGCCTACATCGGCCTGGAGGCCGCCAAGGAGGCCGCTTTGAAGCACGCCGGAATCTCCGCCTCCGACGCCACCTTTGTGGAGGCCGAGTACGACTACGACGACGGACGTATGGTCTATGAGGTGGAATTCCACGTGAAGGGTACCGAATACGACTACGAGATCGACGCCCAGACCGGCGAAGTGGTAAAGTACAAGACCGAGCAGAACGGCGCCAACACCGGCGGCTCCTCCGCCAATACCTCCCCCTTCATCGGCGAGAGCGCCGCCAAGGCCGCCGCCCTGAAGCACGCCGGGGTCAGCGAGAGCAGCACCAAATACTGCAACGCCTGGCTGGAGTACGACGACGGCCGCGCCGAGTGCTATGAGGTGGAATTTATGGCGGGCAACACCCGCTATGAGTACAAAATTGCCCTCACCTCCGCCACCGTGCTGGAGAGTGAGCGGGAGAGCTACGGCGGCTCCGGAAGCTCCGGACAATCCACCGGCCAGAGCGGCAGCCAAACCAGCGGCGGCTCCGGCACTTCCTCCACCGACATCGGTGCGGAAAAGGCCAAGTCCATCGCCCTCAACCACGCAGGGGTCAGCGCCAGCCAGACCTCCGAGATGAAGGTGGAGCAGGACTGGGACGACGGCGTTCTGGAGTATGAAGTGGAGTTCAAGGCCGGCGGGGTGGAGTATGAGTACACCATTCACGGCGGAACGGGACAGATTTTGAAGTACGAATCCGATCGGGATTAAGAAGAAAGCCCTGGCTGTCAACGGCAGCCAGGGCTATTTGTTTGGGGAAAAGTTACGCCCTGCGGGGCGTCCTACTTTGCCCACGGCGGCAAAGTAGGCAAAACGCCGCC
>OLRA01000332.1_pt1 | contig 66397 bp, 61 predicted proteins | sample 1673011 | NCBI WGS metagenome assembly OLRA01 (sample SAMEA3136746, study PRJEB25190) | human gut metagenome | reverse complement strand
AAATTACTTCATCAGACTTAACTGACACTGGATATGTATACTACGGCACATGGGATTGTGGAGATTTCTCTATTACAATTACCAAATTTAAAAATTACAGTGCCATGATTAACAAAGAGGTCTTTGCAAGAACAGGATAGTTGACAAAGAACTAATAATATGATAAAGTATTATTAAGGAGGAGATATGAGCTATACAAGTTTGCATAATCATACAGAGTATAGTAACTTAAGATTACTTGACTGTATTAACAAAGTAGAAGACATAATTCAGTATGCTCATGATATAGGGCTTAAGGGCATGGCCATTACAGACCATGAAGCCCTATCTGCTCATATCAAGGCATTACGATATTATAAGCAAAAAAAGAAAGACGACGAAACCTGGAACGACTTTAAACTTATTCTTGGTAATGAAATATATTTATGTCGAGATGGTTTGTCAGCAGAGACTTATGAAAAAGGGGAAAAGTTCCCCCACTTTATACTATTGGCCAAGGATGAAATAGGTCATGGTCAATTAAGAGAATTATCCACCAGGGCGTGGAAACATTCGTTCACAATGTTCTTAACCAGAACTCCGACATATTACCAAGATGTAGAAGAAATAGTTAAAAGAAATCCTGGGCATCTTGTAGCATCAAGTGCCTGTGTTGGTGGATGGTTAGGTATCTGCAAAATGAATGGTGCAGAACATAACGCTAGAGCATTTATTAAATGGTGTAAAGATTTATTTGGTGACGACTTCTATTTGGAATTACAACCAGCAAGGTATCAGGAACAAATTGATTATAATAAATGGTTAATTTGGCTTGGTAAGGAAACTGACACTAAATGTATCATAACAACCGACAGTCACTATCTTAAAAAAGAAGATAGGGAAGTGCACTCATCATTCTTAAACAGTAAGGATGGTGACCGCGAAACGGCAGAGTTCTATCAATATACTTATATGATGACTCCAGAAGAGATTATATCTCTTATGAACGATTACATAGAAGAAGAAGTATTAAAAGAAATGTTAGATAATACCAATGAAATAAATGACAAAATAGCTGTGTATGATTTAGCACAACCTCAAATCGTTCCACACTTAAGTGATGATAGAGTTAAACACCCAGAGTGGAAAATTTGGTTCTCAGCATTTAAGATTAGAGATAAGTTTGAATATTTAAACAAATATTACAACTCTCCATCAGAAGATGATAGGTATATGTTGTATCTTGGATTGATGAAGCTACATGAAATGAATCTTCCTCAAGAAAAGAAAGACCAGTACTTAGAAAGACTAGAACAAGAACTAACTGAATGTTGGTTAGTATCAGAGCGTCTTGGTCAATCTATTAGTTCTTATTTATTGATGGTTCGTAATATTATTCAAATTATGTGGGACAAAGCAGAATCATTAGTTGGTATATCCCGTGGTTCAGCAGGTGTTATGTTAATTAACTATTTAATTGGCGTTACCCAAATGAACCCATTAGAACAGGGTATATATCTTCCGCATTGGCGTTTCTTGGAAAGAAACAAGATAGAGTTGCCCGACATTGACGTAGATTCTGAAGGTCGTAGAAGACCGGTCGTTCTGCAGAAAATTAAAGAAGCAGCTCAGGCAGATGGTGGAGACAGTACTTGTGTATGTACTTTTGGTACATTAGGTACTCGTTCAGCTATCTTAACAGCAGCTCGTGGTCTTGGTATAGATGTTGACGTAGCTCAATATCTAGCGACAATGATACCTCAAGAAAGAGGTTTCCTATGGCCATTAAAAGACTGTATCCAAGGAAACCCAGAGAAAGATAGAAAACCAATCAAGCAGTTGATAGAAGAGTTTAAAAAATATCCAGGGTTCTTAGAAATGGCAAAAGCTATTGAAGGACTTGTATGTCAAATGGGTATTCATGCATGTGGTCTGGTAGTATTCAACGTACCAGTATACACATACAATGCCATGATGAAGGCTCCAAATGGAACAGAGGTAACTCAGTTTGATTTAGGAGATACTGAATACATGGGTGGATTAAAGATGGACTGTTTATCAGTTGAAGCTTTAGACAAAATCCACACAACTCTTGATTTATTATTAGCTGATAATATGATTGAGTGGCAAGGAACATTGAAAAGTACATATGATAAATACTTACATCCAGACGTATTGGATAGAGATGCCCCAGAGATGTGGCATAAAATATGGCGAAACGAAATTATAGATATATTCCAAATGGACTCAACTGTTGGTAAACAAAGTTTATCATTGGTTAAACCTGAAAGTATTCCTCAAATGGCAGCGGTTAACTCACTAATGAGACTGGTGCCAGAAAAAGGACAAAAGACTCCAACGGAAGAATATGTTATTTATAAGCAACATCCAGAATTAATCAAGAAAGAAATTGATGACCTGGTGGCAACGGACGAAGAGAAGGAAATCTTGTATGAGTTTATGAAACAATATACGGGAGTTCTGGAAAGTCAAGAGTCAGCTATGTTAGCGGTTATGTTGCCGTTTACAAACTATGACGTTCCTCATGCGAATAAGATTAGAAAGATTATCGCAAAGAAGAAAATGAAAGAGATTACTTCTGCTCGTGCAGAATATTTCCAAACTGGTTTAGACAACGGTGTATCTGAAGATATACTAAGATATATTTGGGATGTCCAAATTAAAAGACAGTTAGGTTATTCATTTAGTATACCGCATACGGTAGCTTATTCGTTAATTGCATTGCAAGAAATGAATTTGAATTACAAGTTCCCATCAATTTATTGGGCGACTGCATGTTTGACGGTAAACTCAGGAGGAGCTGACGAAGAGTCAGGTGGAACAACCAACTATGGTAAATTAAGTTCCGCTATCGGTCGTATCAAGCGTCAAGGCATTGGGGTTGAATTACCAGATATTAACAAGGCAAAATTTGGTTTCACACCAGACCAGTCAACTAATTCTATTATTTATGGAATGAAAGGAATAAGTGAGGTAGGTGATGATATTATCAATAAGATTATATCTAATCGTCCTTTTACAAACTTCCAAGACTTCCTAGATAGAGTAGGACCTGGAAAGGTGCAAACGATTGCGTTGATTAAAGCGGGATGCTTTGATAAGCTGGAAAACCAAGGTCGTAAAGAATTATTATACGAATACTTGAGCATCTTAATTCCACGAAAAAATAAATTAACATTGGCAAATGTCAATGGACTAATTAACTATAATATATTACCAAAAAATAAGTCGGCATTTATTTATCTGTTTAACTTCAACAAGTATCTAAAACTAAACAAGAAGGATGATAGATACTATATAGATGAGAGGGCTTATCAATACTTCAGCAAGAACTTTGATGTAAACTATTTGGGGACAGACAAAAAGAAAACTTATATAGAAATTAAGGTTTGGGATACATTGTATAAAGACAGGATGATGGAGCTAAAAGAGTATATCACTAAGAACCAAGAAAAACTTATAGATAAACTCCATGCAGCAGAGATAGATGAGATATGGCAACAATATTGTAGCGGTACATTATCTACATGGGAAATGGATACATTAGGTTTCTATTACCATGACCATGACTTGTTAAATACATATCACCCAGAGTTTAAGTTTGGAGATTTCTATGAAATGTCTGAGATACCAATAGCATCAGAGTATCATGAGTATAAAGGTAGAAAAGTGCCAGTGTTTGAATTACAAACAATTTATGGCACAGTGTTAGATAAGAATAGTTATAAGCACACGGTGGTATTATTAACTCCAACAGGAGTTGTTAATGTTAAATGTGTGGCAGAACAATATAGTAAATACGATAAACAATTATCTCAACCAAACCCAGAAACGGGTAAGAAAGAGGTTATTGAGCGTTCTTGGTTTAAACGAGGAACTAATCTTATTGTAAATGGTTGGAGAAATGCTGACCAGTTTATGGCAAGGGGTCGTCAAGCCGAGGGTAAATATCCTATTTATAAGATATTGGAGTCAGACGATTGTGGCTTATTAAATATAACACGATATAGAGCTGATGATTAGGAGGAATTATGGTTCAACAAATAGGTTTAATGGACTATGATGTATTGAGAACAAAATACTATGTAGCCCCCAATTATGATTTGGGGCTGGTATATGCCTATTTGAAGGGGGACCGTAATCTGAATGTGAGGTTAATATCCTCACCTTCCCCTACCAATCTGGCACAATATGATAAAATATACATCTTTAAACAATCTAAATATATACCCCATCCGTCAGGGTATATTCAAGACTATTATAAATTACCAATAGAAGAATACGGGCCAGGGTTTATAGATAAACCATTACGCCCCTTCTTGACGGAAACTAGATATATGCAACCCGACTTTAAATGTTATAATAATATGCTATTGTTTTCTATCAACAAACCAAGGCATAAAATTGCATGGAAGATAGACAGCAAAGCGAGGGGAGGCAGATATCAACCCATAAGGTTATATGAACCTTTCCAAGGTGAAGACCTAAAAAAAGATTATCCAACTTCAAGATATTGTATGGTGTATGATGACCCCGTAGATATATTGAATAATAAGGAAAAGTGGGAGTATTACAGCTCTTTGGTTGACAAAGGACATACATTTTTGTTCGCACAGAGTGTCGATATTAGCCTGCTCAATGATACTATACTAGTAGAGCAGGTAATGAAAGGGAAAAAATACTCACCCTTTAGAAAAAGGCTGATAGCTTCCGAGATTAACGACAATGTAGAATGGCTCGTACATAAAGTCATGAGCAAAGAATTAGGCAAGATAAGTACTATCTTGGTTAAGCTGCCAGTATCCGAAAGCCCTGAGGTGTGTTTAGAAACAATGTTGTCGATGAATTATTATAATCACAAAAGCAATTTTAAAATAAACCTTAGGCCTATGTGGGAGAAAGGGTATTTGGAAAATCATGACCTGGCTCTTCTCGCTTACAGATACCTAGCAGAGAAACCTTACTATATGTCATATTACGAGTATGTCTTTAATATCTCATATCTGCGTAAAGGGGTGCAAAAAGAACTTATACATACTGGAGAAGACCGTTATGAGTTTATATTCCAGCAGTATGGTATGTCACCATTGTTAAAATTATTAGAAGATTGGATAAGACACCATCCTCAGTATGAGGAGCATGTTTTTATAGGAGGTAGTTCAAACTATGGAGAACAAAGAAGGAAATATTATGACGCTGGAAGAGGCCAAATCGCATTTAGAACAAGTGCTTATGACTCTAGCCAAAAATGCAGTTCATAATAAAAGATTAACAGAGTATGCTGATGAGCTTGAAAGATACATTGCCTATTTAGAAAAAGAAGCAAGCAAGTCAGAAGAAAATAACGAAGAAACAAATGAATCAAAAGCAGAGTAATCTAAATACTCTCGCAGAGAAATTGGGTGTAGTAATTCTTAATATTAACGAGTATCAAAACAAAGACAGCGTCCTTAGGTGCGCGTGCTCAAGTCACGGGCATTATATAGAAGGCACTGTAGACTTCTTACTGAAAACAAACTTTGAGTGTATCGAATGTATGCACTTAAATGCCGTTGATGTTCAAGATACTACACCTTTCTTTTTATCTCTAGATGCAGCCTCATATGTTAGTGGTATGTCTATATTTAATAGAGATGGACAACTACTAGGGCACAAAACATTTGAAATAGACAAGAAAAAAGATTTCTTCACAAGAGTCAGTGAATTAAGGCGAGAAGTAATTAAGATAGTACAGGAAAATAATATTAAATGCGTAATATTAGAAGACATACAATACCAACAAAATCCAGTACTATTTAAGAAATTGGCAATGTTACAAGGAGTATTACGATTTGCCATAATCGAAGAGCTGGGGATAGATTTGGTTACCGCCATGGCAGATGAATGGCGTTCACATAACCATATCTTTGGGACTAAACGTCCTGAGCAAAAAAGAGCGGCTATTGCAAGGGCCAAAGCTATTTTCAAGGACGACATCCCCGAAGACGAAAGCGAGTCCATCTTCTTAGGTTATTATGGTATATATCGTTATAACTCAAATTGTTGTGAGGAGGATTAACATGGCATCTTTTATAATCAAGAGAGATGGCCGCAGAGAAACTTTTAATAAACAAAAAGTAATGAATGCGGTTAAGAAAGCCTTTTTAGCAGTTGATGGAACTCTAACTAAGGCTGGAGTCAAAAAAATCAGACGTATTGGTGACGAAATAAACAAGAGGGTCATCAAGTCTACATATCCACTATCAGTTGAGGAAATCCAAGACATGGTTGAAGAACTATTAATGGATACAGATAGAAAGGATGTGGCAAGAGCTTACATCGTTTATAGAAATGAACGCAGTAAAATACGCTCTCGCAATACTAACCTCATGAAAAACATAGAAGAAAAACTTATGGCTACGAATGTGCAAAACCAAAACGCGAACCTAGACGAACATTCGTTTGGTGGACGCATGGGAGAAGCTCGTAGCGAACTGATGAAAGATTACGCAATCAATTATTTATTAAGTGATATGGCAAGAAGCAATCACTTAAATAATCAAGTGTATGTACATGACCTAGACAGTTATGCTGTTGGAATGCACAATTGTTTAACAATTCCATTTGACGATTTATTAGCAAAAGGGTTTAATACTCGCCAAACAGATGTTAGACCTGCAAACTCAGTAAACACAGCATTCCAATTAATTGCAGTATTATTCCAATTACAATCACTTCAACAATTCGGAGGAGTTAGTGCTAGTCATATTGACTGGACTATGGTTCCTTACGTGCGTAAATCGTTTAGAAAACATTTTAACGACGGGTTAAAATATATAGAAGAAGTAGAGCTTCCTACTCAACATCCAGCTGAAGATGTAAGTATTACAGACGAAAGTTATACTTCACATCCAAAAGCATACAAATATGCAATGGATAAAACTTATAAAGAAGCATCACAAGCGGCAGAAGGTATGTATCACAACTTAAATACATTACAAAGCCGTAGTGGAAACCAATTACCTTTCACAAGTATTAATTATGGTACATGTACACTACCAGAAGGTAGAATGATTACAGAAGTGTTACTTCATGGTTCTTTAAAAGGTGTTGGTAAATTACACAAAACTCCTATTTTCCCTTGTGGTATATTCCAATGTATGAAAGGAGTAAACCGTGAAGAAGGAGACCCTAATTATGACTTATATAAACTAGCATTAAAATCTACAGCAAAAAGATTATATCCTAACTATGCCAACGTTGATTGGAGTGTTAATGAAGGATATGATAAAAACGACCCAAGAACTTATGTATCTACAATGGGATGTAGAACATATAATGGTTTTGACATCAATGGGCTAGGTTTCCTAAAAGATGGTAGAGGTAATATAGCTCCAGTAACTATTATTATGCCTACACTAGCAATGGAAGCTGACAAAGATGTAGAAACTTTTATGGAGTTATTAGACTTTAAAATTTACCAAGCTAGAGATATGTTATTAGAGCGTTACAACTGGATATGTCAACAAAATCCTAGCTCAGCCAAATTCATGTATGAAAACGGACTAATGGCCGGATATGATGGCAAATCAATTGAAAGTGCAATGAAACATGGTACGCTTGTTATAGGTCAATTAGGTTTAGCAGAAACTTTACAAATATTAATAGGCGAAGACCACACAACTGAAAAGGGTATGGAATTAGCTAAACGTATTGAAAAACTATTTAATGACCGTTGTAAAGAATTTAAACAAGGTCTTAAACTAAACTTTGGTGTATATTACACTCCAGCAGAAAACTTATGTCATACTGCCATGAAAAAGTTTAGAGCAAAATATGGAAACATTAAAAACGTTAGCGATAAAGAGTTCTTTACTAATAGTATTCACGTACCTGTATGGAGAAAAATGTCGCCATTTGAAAAGATAGACATAGAAGCAGAGCTAACAGGTTATTCTAATGCAGGATGTATTACCTATGTTGAATTAGACAGTGGGGCTCAAAACAACTTAGAAGCTTTAGAACAATTAGTTAACTATGCAATGGATAAAGACATACCATACTTCGCTATCAATGTACCTAGCGATACTTGTTTAGAGTGTGGATATACAGACGAGTTTAATGATGCATGTCCTATATGTGGTAGTAACCATATTCAACAATTACGTAGAGTAACTGGTTATTTAACAGGTGACTATAAGACTGCTTTTAACAAGGGAAAGCAACAAGAAGCCGACATGCGCTATAAACATAGCAAACAATTAAAGGGCTGGACTAATGAAAATTAGATTAGCCGCCCCTATGCAACGCGAAAGCATAGTGGATGGACAGGGGATAAGAATGGTAATCTGGAGCCAAGGCTGTAAAATGGCCTGCCCAGGTTGCCATAATCCCGAAACTCACAACCCTTGTGGTGGGAAAGAGTTCGATGTAGAAGAACTTAAAAATGAAATAACTAAATATGCCAAGTATCATCAAGGCATAACTTTAAGTGGAGGAGACCCATTCCTACAACCAGAGGCCAATAAAGAATTGGCAGACCATGCTCATTCATTGGGTTTAGATGTCTGGGCTTATTGTGGGAAGACTTATGAACAATTACAAGACAATGTTTTATTGTCTAGTTGTGATGTTCTAATCGACGGTCCTTTTATAAAGGAGCTACGTGATGTTACATTGGCGTTCCGCGGGTCTTCAAATCAACGCATAATAAACGTGCAAAGAAGTTTAGAAAGCGGGGAGGTAATACTATGGTAGATACATTAAAGGTATTATTTCCTGCATTAATGGTAATCGGAGCATTGGGAAGTTTGATATTAAATTTAGTTACAAATCCTTCGCAATGGCCCGTATCACTACAATGGTTAGGAGCAGCATTATTATATACTGCCTTACTGTTTAGGAACCAATAAAAACTTTGAGAGATTGTTAAGAAAGACTTGACAATCTCTTATTTTTTTTGTTATAATATATATATAAAATGAATATAGATATATTCTAGGAGGAAACTATGACAGAACAACAACTTAAACACCTGGCTGTTGAATATGCTATTTCGTGCCTAAAAGCAGAATGTAGGATACTCAACTTTGGCTATAAAGTTGATTTATTTAGCCTTGTGGTTGAATGGAACGAAGAAACAGCCTATGTATATATAACCGATGGAGAAGAAGAAATTGAAGTAGCAACAATTGGATTTGACGATGTCGCTACCGTAATTAAATATCCATTAATTTATACTGACCAACCTTTTAGAGGAATGGCAGAAAAACATAATTTAATTGAAACGGTAGGTTTCAAAGCCGAGGAAGGAGAAGTAGAATTATGTCAAGAGACGAATTAAAAGCAGTATTTGCTAGAGCAAAGGAAGAAAACACAGATGTCTATGTAGCCGTAACCATCCCTGGTCAAGATGATGTGGAATACATAGTAAACAAAAACAAAAGTTTGGACAACAAACTAGAATATTATTGCAAAGCATATGATGAAAATTGTGTGCATTGTATGAATGACCGAATAAAAATAGTAGATGCCAATGTAATTGATTTTTACATGGGCGAATAGGAGGTCCAATGGACGCGATATTAAAACAAGCGTTAGAACAAGAAACATCAAGACAACATAATAATATAGAATTAATTGCTAGTGAAAATTATGTGTCCGATGATGTATTAGCTTTACAAGGTAGTATCTTAACTAATAAATACGCAGAGGGATATCCTGGCAAAAGATATTACGGGGGATGCGAAAATATTGATATTTTTGAAACAAAAGCAAAAGAATATTTATGCATGCTATTTGATGCACAATATGCCAATGTGCAACCACACTGTGGTAGCTCAGCTAACATGGCGGCATATAGAACACTATTAAACCCGGGAGATAAAGTAATGGGTATGAATTTATCTGATGGAGGGCATTTAACTCATGGTCATCCGCTAAGTTTTAGTGGGTCTGATTATACTATAGTTGACTATAAGGTTAATGAAGATGGGTATATAGACTATGAGAAAGTTAGAGAGATTGCCCTAAGAGAGCGCCCAAGAATGATTATAGCTGGTGCCAGTGCTTATCCAAGAGAAATTGATTTTGCTCGTTTTAGAGCAATAGTGGATGAGCTAAACTCTATTATCTTAAAAGAGATAGAAGACCATTGGTTTAATAGCAGAGCGCACTATTATGAAGACGAGAAGGGCGAAAAAATGTCTTTAAAAGAGGCAGCTACTCGTGATTATAATAATCAAAAATGTTATTTAATGGTAGACATGGCTCATATAGCAGGATTGGTAGCCGCAAAGTTACACCAAAATCCAGTACCATATGCAGACATAGTAACCACAACCACTCATAAAACATTGAGAGGTCCTCGTGGAGGAGCTATCTTAACCAACAATGAGGAGTTGGCAAAGAAAATTGATAGGGTAGTATTCCCTGGTATTCAAGGTGGACCATTAGAACATGTTATAGGTGCTAAGGCACAATGTTTCTACGAGGCTCTACAACCAGAATTCAGAGCATATCAAATTCAAGTGTTAAAAAACATTAAGGCTATGGCTGAAGAATTGCAAGCAAAAGGCATGAAGGTAATAAGCGGTGGTACAGATAATCACCTATTATTATTAGATGTATATAACTCATTAGGAATTACTGGGAAAGAGGCAGAACAAGTATTAGACGAAGTTCATATCACAGTAAATAAAAACACTATCCCTAATGAACAATTAAGCCCAATGAAAGCTAGTGGTATCCGTATTGGTTCACCGGCAATGACAACTAGAGGGTTTAATGAAGCAGATTTTAAAGAAACAGCTGACATTATCTATACTACACTAACTAATAAAGATAATGCGGAAGTATTAGAACGACAAAAAGTTAGAGTATTGAAACTAACAGGAGAACATCCGTTCATTACTCATATAGTAAAATAGGAGGACTTATGGAAATCAAAATTAAAAAACTATACGAAGATAGCGTAATTCCTACAAGAGGAAGTGAATACGCTGCAGGGTATGATTTATATGCCCATGAAGGCGCTACAATCAAACCACATGAAACAGCTAAAATAGGAACTGGAGTAGCAATCCAACCACCAAAAGATACATTCGGTGCAGTGTTTGCTCGTAGTGGTTTAGCAGCTAAACAAGGATTAAGACCAGCTAACTGTGTTGGAGTATGTGATTACGATTATACAGGAGAATATATTGTAGCATTACATAACGACTCAAATGAAGAAAGAGTAATCGAAAAAGGGGAAAGAATAGGACAAGTGGTATTCATACCATATGTAAATGTAACTTTTAAAGAAGTTGAAGAATTAGACGCCACAGAACGCGGTGCTGGCGGATTTGGTTCTACAGGTGCTTAATGAGTATTGAAGAAAAAATAGAAGCTCATAAAGAGCTTCTTGACGGTCTTCATAATCTATATATTACGAAAAATAGAGACTATGGCGACTCAGTTCATGATACATATGAAAAGTATGGCCTAGTCTCTTTTTTAGTAAGAATAGAAGACAAACTAAATAGAGCTAGAACTTTATCTAAACAAGCCGCGGTTGTTCAAGATGAAAAAATAGAAGATACACTATTGGATATGGCAAACTATGCTGTCCTAGCAGTGTTAGAACTTAAAGGAGATAGAACTAACAATGAGTAAAGAATATAATACTGAAGTGCAAATCACAGACTTTGATGTGAATTGGAAAAAGATTAAGTCAGCATGTATGACTACCATCTCAAAAGAAGCAGGAGATAATGAACCATCTTCTGCATGGAAAAGAAAATTATTAATGTGCGAACATAGCCCATTAAGAAGAGGTATCATTAGTTGGAAATGGCCTCAAATACCTTACGCTATTTCTACACACTTTGCAAGACATCATATTGGTTGCGAAAAATTCGTAGCAACTGAAAGAGAAGATAGAACAGGTGTACCTAGAGAGGAACGTTCTCAAATGAACCCAGTTATGATGGAAATGGATGCAAACATTCAATCACTAATTAATATCTCTCGTAAAAGATTGTGTACCTGTGCAGACCCAACCACTCGTAAATATTGGCAAGCTGTAGTTGATGCGATAGAAGAATATGATAAAGATATCGCTTGGGCATGTGTGCCAGAATGTGTTCGTGATGGTGGATGTCCAGAATATCAACCATGTGGTTTTTATGAAGCATTCGCTAAAACTTTAACACCAGAAGAACAAATGGACATGCATGCGCGTTATGATAAATATAACGAGTTCCGTGGAAAGGTTTTAAAGAAAACTAGATAATGAAAACTATTATTCAAGAGGGACGTTATTTAAAAGGACCAGTATATGTGGCCAAGTGTAGAAAATGTAAGTGCAGATTTACTTATGAAAAAGAAGACATTCGCAGAGTGAGGGTTTATGGTTTCGAACATATTATATATGTTGACTGCCCATGGTGCGAAGAAACGGTTTGGTTAAACCGATTGAAATTTTTTAAAAAAAAATAAAACCATAAAACCAAATTTAAAAGCAAAATTTGTTAGCGCATTTCGCTTTAAAATATTTTTTAATATAAATATATTATAAAAACCTAAAATTTGAAAAATACTAGCAAATTTTGCGAATTTGAAAAAAATCGACCTCCATAAATCGATTTTAAGCCACTTTAAATATCAAGGGAATATAACTTGTCATTTAAGGGGTAAAATTGCTTAGAAAGCCATTTACGTGCGCCTACGTCAAAATGGGCTATTTTGGGCATAAAAATAAGGAGCAGGTGTCAAAAAAACTTGACATCTGCTCTTTTTTTTGATATAATAGATATGAAAATATAATATGAAGTAAAAAAAGGAGATGAAAAACTCATGCACGCTATGTGTACAATTGTTGGAAGAACATTACCACAAATAACAAATTGCATGGAATACTATTCATCAGAAAATGCATGGGATTATGTCTCAATTGGAGGAAGGTATTCTAACTTATTGCCAGTAAGCAAAAAATGTAAAAAGTATTATGCTGGTACTGGATGGCCAGATATTCCTATGGGTATATTTCCATACCCCGAGAGAATGATTGCCAACCCAGATTTATATTATACCAATGTAGCCCGTATTAGAAATCTTAATGGAGATGAAATATCCCGCATAAGAGAGGGCGGTGGACTAGACCCATTTGAACCATATACTTTAATTATCTGTCACGATGATGGCGGATATGAATGGATAGATATGGAACAAATAGAAAACGGTCATTTTGTAGCAATACAGAATTTCCTTCATGATGCCAAGAGACAATCTTGGTTCATGGTTATAGCTGATTATCATTATTAAGAAGGAGGATTGTGTCGTTTTGAGACCAAACGGAGAAAGAAAATTTAATAAGAAAAAACCATATAATAAGAAATTTGAAAGAAAGCCAAATGAACCAATGACTTTAGAAGACATTGAAAGATGGATAAAGAAAAATAGTAATCACGAAAAACCAAGACGCAGCCGTACTAACAGTCTTGGAGAATACAAAAAAAATAAGAGAAGGAAATAATCCTTCTCTTTTTTTATATAGTGTTTTTATCCTATAGCAACTTCTTTGTCTTGGATGTTACCTATTCCTATAAATATACCATTTTTGAATGATAGTTCAGCAGTTTTATAAGAAACACCCGTTAACACACTGGCTCTTGTAGCCCATGTAAAATTATAAGCAATTGACACGGTTGCGGTTTGTCCGGTTCCTCCGCCATCCATATTAATAGTACCTAAACCAGATATACTATTACCATTAAAAGCAATACCATTGCTTCCAGTAATATTGATACCACTTACTTCAGGATGGGTATATCCTACACCAACCTTAATATATCCTCCATTAGCACCAATATTTAACGTACCACCACTTATTTTACTTGCGCTTAAGCTGCTAATACGTGCACTACTTAGCGTTCCACTATTAATTTGACCAGCGTCTATACTACAACTTTTAATTGTAGCACTTTCTATTGTTCCGTTTTTAATAGAAGCTCCATTAATAGTAACCGTTCCACTAGCGTTTAAGTTAGTAGTTTCTATTGTACCTTTAAACGAACCTCCATCCGCATAAACCGTTCCATTAAATGTACCACTCTCTGCGTAGATGTCCCCTTTAATATGAGCACTGGTAGCATACAAATTACCATTTGTGGTTACACCAAAATTACCATTAGCATAAATTGCCCAATCACTACGACTACCACTGTCATGGACCGCTCCAGTAACCGCTCCTCCTGATGGACTTAATACAATTGTGCCTTTTGTTAATCCTTTATCAGATGAAGTGAATCCTCCAACAGTACCATTATTAACTGTCGAAGAAGTATCGGTTACAACTATTTTACCAGATATATCTGCGCCAGTTGCTTTTAATGTACCGCCAGTAGTTACACCAAACTTACCGCCCGCATACAGCATGTAATCAGTACTAGTCCCATTAACCGTTCCACTTAAGCCTCCTGGACTCATCCACATATCTTTAGTCGTTCCGTTCAAGTGATAGAAACCTTTATCACTTGTAATCCAGTTAGCTATATTACTTCCGTTCTCTGCAACTAAGAAACCTTTTGTATAAACTAACGGATTATTATCTGGGTCAACCCCTATGAATGCTGCAATATTGTTAGTTGTTCCCCAATTTTTTACATATGAAGCATTGTTCGCAGCAGAAGTAGAATCAAATGTTGTAATATGAGAACTTTTATTCCCATCTTTCTTGATAGTTAAACCATATTGGTCCATACCTACTTTTGCAGAAAGGCCCGACATAATATTAATACGAGAGGTGTCAATTGCTCCCGCGTTAATATATGAAGCATTAATACCAGATGGGGTCATCATTTTTTCCCAAACTGTTCCTTCTCCATTTTCATCTAAAGTGGTTGTGCTAAAAATCCCTGTACCACTATATTTCATTGCCCTCTGAGTGTCGTTAGGGTCTGTAAATTGTAGGGCAGAACCGGTTAGCAACATGTTCCCATTTGTACCAACAATACTTATGTTAGCGTTAGGACTGTTGATGGTTTTAGAGATTGCAGAACTGTCTATTGTTCCATCGGCTTTCAAAATAGCTGTTCTTGCATAAATATCAGCATTATTTAACACTGTATTTGTGGCGGTGATAATATTCCCCACTAACTCTTCATTGTCTGTATATGCTGTATCTAGTTGAATTTTATTATTAATAGGCTTGTCTAAGGTACGGCTGATTTGCGTAATTAAACCTGGCACTCCATACATTCCCATAGCTTCATCATATATAGTCGTATAATCTCCTGCTTTAGGAATAATTTGTCCAACACTATGCAATAGATGAACCAAGTCATTATAACTGTCTTTTGTTGCTATAATAGTTGTATCGCCACATTTTGGACATACATCTATTTTAGATTCCGATACATGGTTGCATGAGCTACAACTATATATACCGCTAGTTGGTTGTCTATATTCTATTAAACCACTTGAGTCTACCACATTTAGAGAGTAAGTAATTTCAGGAATACAGTATTTATTTGATGCTTCCATACCCTCTTCAAACAATAGACCTACATAAGGTTGGTCGGTATTAGTATAATTTCCTTCAACAATATAATCTCCATAGTTTTTTTGTATTTGAGATTGTAGTGCATTATATTGCACTTCCCACTCTTTATATCTTTGGTCTAATTCTTCAATTTTCTCTAAGCAATAGTTTACTCTATCTAAAGCATCAAGCATGGCTCCATAAGCATAAACAAAAGATTTAACGCCATGAATATCTTCATTCCATTCTTCTATGTGACCACTAGATGAACGAACATATACATCACCAAGCTTAAAAGCCCAACCATCCAAAGTTCTACCACTTGTTGGTATTGTATCAATGATTGAAATTTTACTTTCATAGTCGCTAATTGTATATGAATTATTTTCACTATCAAGTGTAGTAACTAAACGGAAGTAGTCTCCTTTTATGTGCGGAGCATAAGCTGGGTCTGTTATAGTTGGACCAAAAGGATGTTCCATTTGTGCAGGTACTTGAACCTTATCTTTGAAATCACTATACAAAGGTATATAGATTTCTTCTACTTGTAAAATTGGGTCTCCACAAGTACAAGTAGTCGGCTTAGCCTGTGATGACCATGTGGCACCACAGTTTTTACAGTGGCCTATCCATAAACATTTCTTACCTTTGTTTTGTGAGTACTCTCCATTGTGCAATCCCAGTGGAGCTTTATGGAAGGCATAAAAACTTCCTTTACTGCTTTGTCCGTATGAATAATAATATTTATTCATCATACTATTCAATACAGATTTATATTCTCCCTGTCTTAAATCATACTCATTGACTGCATCATTATACATTTGTAGGGTTTTACGTCTATCTTCTGTATAAGGAGCCATAAAGCTTTTGTTTAAGTCATTGATTTGTTGATTAATAGCGTATAATCCCAAGATTTGTTCTTTGGTCATCCATTTATTATCATACATCCATTTAAAGTTTAAAATATAGTTAGTTCCGTATGGACTACGTTTAATAATATATTCTGGAGCATTTGGGTCCCAAGGATTTCTTTCGTCTGGATTGTCCGTAGGCTCAAAGTAAGAACGCTCTGCTTCACCTATATTAATACTTTGACTTCCTGTATTATCTTGTCCTCCGGTCACATATAATTTAGTTATGACTTTATCTCCGTCATTTTTTACAGAATTGCTTGATAGATTAGAGCCTAATTTATAAGTTAGGCCATAGTTCTTTCCAGCAAATGTTTTTAGTGATACAGTTCTTTCTTTACAATTAAAAATTGGATATAATTGTAATCCCTTACATACAGCTGTAATAGCATTATAACAATTACTGTTTGTTACATTAATATTACAAGTGTGGTCTACCATCTCTTTCGCCACTGTAGACCCCTTAGGATTTGATACCTCTACTTGAACAATATCAACTTCTGGGCTACCATCTGGTTTTAATTTAACTGACCAGTTAGTACCATCTAAAATATGATATAGATAATTACAAGCATTGTTTGGGGTTAAATAATCATCCACCTTTTCTAAAAAAGTCCATTCCCAAGAGTACCTACCTACATGCTTGTCGGGGTCAACCCCTTCTTTAGTTAAGGCATAAAAGTCATATAGTTGTAATACTAAATAACCACCTTCTCTATACATTTGCCCTTCAAAACGACCAGTACTTTTGATAGGCCAATAAAAAGCCGTTCCCAATAGTCCATAAGGCCAAGAAGCTGTGTTATTCATAAGATTTGTAATTGCAGCTTCATCTAATGGATACTCATTTGCAGTGTCAGGATACCATTCTAATGGAACACTGTTTACAGTTTTGCCTGCAGCAACTGTTAAATTATTTGTCCACGCTTCATATTTAACCTTACCTGGCACGTCCATTGGTTTGTTTTCATATAAAGACCACTCTTCTTTTGTCAAGGTATCTGTGGTAATATTTAATCCAACTTTCTTTTTACTTAAGTTAAAACGAGGATAATCAATAGCCGTAAATGCTGTCGTTAATTTTAACACATCTCTCTTCTTATCCACTGGCTGAACAATATAATCCATAACATAGTCTTCTATAATATTTTCTGGATAAGTTGGTTTATATGTCTTGTCAATATAAACAACTTTGTCTCCATAACCTTGTGGTTCTCTTACGGTAATTTCTTTATCTCCCCTATAATATACTTCTCTATGGTATCTTAATTTAACCAATGGCGTTAATAATCTAAGTTTCGGATTATGTATCTTATTCCCTTCGCCATCTATCACCATGTTTGGCATATTAAACTTTAAATCACTATACCCTGTATTGGCCTCAGTAATTGTAATATCATATGCATATCCTGGAGTCATGTGGTCATCTGATATAAAGATTGAGTCTACCACATTATTTCCATAGTCCAATACGTGTAACGATTCTTTTACATATACTTCCATTGTCTCTCCTCCTAATCTATTTTTCTTCTTCCCTCTATATATTTAGTTTTAATTAATTGCTTACCTTTCTTGGTGCGGTCGGAACAATGCTCTCTTTCAAATTGTTCTAGTATCGCACGAACAGCAAGTAATTGATTCCGAGTGGGTTTAAAACCCTGTGTATTAACATTCTTTAATAGATTGTTAATATATAAAAACATATCATAGTCTTTAGCTTCTATAATATGCAGGTATGGATGAGCTGTGTCTCCGTTTAAAGGCGCTCCGTTATCTATGGTGTATAAACCTCCATCACTCTTTTTCCAAATGTGATGAAAAGTAATATCTTGTGGTCGGTCTACGGCATACCCCATCCAGTCAATGTCTTTAACTTGATAGATGTCTATCAGCTGTTTAGTAACCTCTCTCATACTACCTCCCGGACTTTTGTTCTCTAATATATAGTATGTTATAAGGTAAAAAAATAAAGAGAACCGAAGTTCTCTTTTATTATTCGTTAGGGTCAACACATATTTCAATAATATGGTCTTCTACGATATCTTTACAAATTAATGTAGACTTTCCATTAACCTCACGATAATCTATCCATGAAGGTAATCCTTTGTTACAATCAACGCCATCTACGATAAAATGAAAAGCTGAGTATCCCTGTAAAATGGTAATTCTATTAGTAATACTACCTCCGGCTTTGATACCACCAACTTCTGGTAATTCAAAGTAGCCGTTTTCATGATTAACAAAAGTAATAGAATAGGTTGGTTCGTCTACTTGAGGAGCTTTACCCCACACCAATTCTAGTTCATAGTCTGCTCCCTTAGCTACATCTATGTCTTTATATCCAACATATTGGATTGCATCCATTACCATTTTAGTGTCTTCTTCGGTAATAGGACCGTAGTATCCTTTAGGAGTAAATAATAAATGATAGTCTTTGTCTTCTACTATCTTTAAATCTAGATACCCTACGCGATTTAAGATATCTAATGCAACGGCACGAACTTCTTCTTCGTCTTCTGTTCCATATGGTACAAATTCTCCTTGGGAGTTTTGCATCATATGATAACGCCATACTTCTGATTGAAGTGTATGTAATTTAGTCATTATTCTATACATAATTATTCCCTCCCTATATAAGTAATTTCTATTTCACTTGGAGATACTTCTGTATCTACAGTTATTATATTTGTTTTGCCTGTTAAATAAACTCCTGGCAACTCTACATTAACGGTTTCACTTTCTGCCAATGGATAATAAATACTTGGTTTATTAACACTTAACCATTCTTTAAATTCTTCAACCGTTTCGCATGTTGATGATATATATAATCTACCAGAGCTTATTATGTCTACTGGATTACCTGAAGCAAAACGATAAAATCCTGGTATGAATGCGGCTGTTGAATAAGTATAAGTAAGGCCAAAGTGTGTCATATAAGTGTCGCTCATATAAGCTCCTGCCTTGGGTGTTAATACGCCATCCAATCTATATACTTTACATCCTTGAGCAGAGGTATGTTCTTCCCAATTTTCTGAACCGTCAAACTGATAATGTCCTAGTGGTTTAATAATTGATTGAGCACTGTGTGTCAGTTTATTAGCACAGGTACCCACTTTAGTTAATGGCTCGTTTAAAAATATTTTAGTTGTTATTGGTTCTAATCCGACTTCTCGGATAGAAATGTCATGTATTTCAATTTCACCATCTGCAATACCATAAATCCATAAATAAGTATAATCGGTTAAATCTGCTGGAGTTGTAAATGTAGCAGTCGATTGATTACCTTCTATTAAATAAAATGCTCCGCTTGTTTGAGAAGGTGCGATTGCAATTCGTGAAGTGTTATATTGTGACGTTCCACTTATCACTTTTAAAGTTTTACTTATTTCATAAGTTGTATTTGGCTTAAATAGTGTATTCGGTATTACGAATATGTTTTGATAACGTTGATAAATATTAATACTATTAAAATTAATTTTTGAAACAACAACGCTTTGAGCTGTACCAGGTACGCTAAAAAATTCTTCATAATTATATATGTTTGGTGTTACTGTAATCGGTATTTTATATCCGTAAGGTTCATATTCAGTTACCTCTGTTTCCTTTGCCAATAAAACATTACCATTTTGAACATCCTCAACTGTCATAGGGTCAGTATTACCTTGTGAATATTGAAAAAGAATTTTTACTTTTTTCTTTTCTTCTAAAGTAAAGGTATGTTTATTCTTATTACTAGCCCAAGAACTGCCTTCATATTCTTCTGTATCATAATTATAAAAATGAATCGTCCTAAAATTTATTGTGTCAGAAGACAAGGTATATGTTCCTGCTTCTAATTTAACCAATTCTTTTGTTTTTACTCTATAGATTGAACTTGCGTCAACACCGGTGGCGTCAATTGCTCCACCTTGTTCCAAATTATTTGGGTTAAGTAAATTCTTTGTCTTGTCTCCCACCCCTTTCATTTCAATTGGAGCGTCTGGAGTAGGACTTGGAAAAGTTGGTTCTCCTACTATAAATTCTCCGGTACCGTTATTGGTGTAGAATTCATTAGTCACTACATCATATAGGCCGGCAACTTTGTCTGATTTTCTATAACAAGGAACGTAATCCCTAATTAAGATATCGTCTTGATAAAACTTCCAGTTATAAATAGTCAATTTAGGCATTAAGGTAGCATTGCCATCCCTGTCAACAGCACCCATATAAAATGTATAGTTTGGTTCTTCAGCAAGGGCAAGGTGGTCATAAGTCGAAACTGATTGCACTCCATTAATTTTTATATAACTAGTCCTGTCTGCCCAATAAGCCTCTACTACGTCTCTGTTACCAAACTTAATCCCAGTACTGGTGTTACCAGTTCCAACTCCAAAAAAGTAAACTTTATTTTGTCGTTGTGAACCAATTAACCATCTATTACCAGGAGAACCAATATGAGCACCCGTATAACTATTATAACTAGCTGCGTCTTCGTATACCCAGTCGACTATGGTTTTTAATCCACGTTTTAAAGGAACACCACTATCAATATATTGGGTCTCGGTAGTTTGAATATACTCTACTTGTTGGTATTCGTCTGGTAATATTGATTTAAAATCATTGCCACCATATATAGTATAATCTATATACTCTGGCGCAACTGTCACTTCAGGTCCTTTGATAAAAGCCCCCGACCCTTGATTTTCATAAAATACATCATTAACCAAATCATACATACCAATTGTCCCATCCAAATCACGATAACAAGGTATCATATCACGCTGTAAAATACCCTTGTCCCACATTTTAAATGAATATCTTCTATGAGCCGATTGTGTTGCAATTGCTCCTTCCATATTATTACCAAACAATGCAATTGGATATATGTGTTCAAGACTAGAACCAACTGTAAGAGCCTTGGAATCAACATCTTTTACTTCAAACAAAGTATTTTGACAATCAAAAATAATCGTGTATTTATCTGTTAGATTTGGTACATTGATGTTAACTGGGGTAGTTGCAAATGCTCTAGCCGCAAAACGCAAATCGCTTGCATGATATACTTGCACCCTTTGCTGTCCTGAAGACCCACCAAATAATGTAGCCGTTCCGTCGGTTATTATATGACTAACAGTGTCTTCAACTTTCATTGTTCTTGTTGGAACGAATCCTGTGTTTATGTATTCTACACCAGTACTCTCTATATACTCTAATTGCGTGTATCCTCCTGGCAACTTATTTGAATTGTATTTACAATTAGTAAGAACAAGAGGAGAGGTTCCTCTTTTAGTAATTTTTTTTCCAAGTCTCATAAACTACTTCGAACCCCTTCATAATCTTAGTAATAATAAATTGACTTCCTAACCTAATAGAAGAAATAATTTGATTTCCATATTTCATAACTATTCCCCCTTAAAGTAGTAGAATGTATTTTCGTCTATTGTCCCTGCAGCAACCATATCATCATATTCTTTTTGTGTTACTACAACATGTCCTCCAACAACCGATTTAACGGCATATTCTAAGTTGGAAGGTACGATAGGATAATTGTTGTCTTTTCTTGCGTCTATCTGTTCTTCAGAAGCTTTGGCAATTAATAAAGCATCTTTATTAGAACCACCCATGTATAAACCACCGGCAGGTCTTACAAGTCCTGCTTTTGCACCTGTTGCATAATCAGTATTTTTAACATAATTTGTTAAATCAACTTTTTGTGTTTCTAAAGCACTTACACAATAATGTCCAACTTGTACTTTTCCGTTTAATCCTAGAGTTGCTATGAAGTCTGCGTCGCTTGTATAAGTATAAGTAACAGCTGTATCTAATATTTCACTAATCCATAAATCTGGAACTCCTAGTGTAGTAATATAAATACTTTGTCCTAATCTATAACTACCTTTTCCTTGTGCTGACAGATGGTCAATCATGTCTGCATAAGTACCAAATCCAATAGCTTGGTTTGCTCCTTTGGCTATAGAGTTTACTTCATTAATAGCCCCAGCAACGGTCTTATTTGTTGTATTTAGTGTATTGTCTGTTATATTTTGTTTAGCACTCATTAGTGCAGATAAACTATTGTTATTAGTATAATTTGTTAAATCACTAACGCTTTTTGTAATGAAGCCACTATTATTTGTTAGTTGGCTTGTTGTAGTTGGGACACTTTTTGCAATGCTTTCCAAATCTCCTATAAAATCATTGCACACACCATTGATGGCATTAGCATTATACCATATATTATCTTCATATGTTTTAGTAGTATCTACTACTTTCTTTCCATTTGCCAAATCCACTTTGGTACCTAAAGCTTCCTCAATAGCAGCTGTATATGATTCAGGTATTTCTGTCATATAATTTTTATCATTGGTCAATTCACTAACCTTAGTTGGTATAGCAGGTTTGTTTAATATCATAGCTAAACCAGCTGTAGCATTCCAGTCTGCATTAATTTGTGCTGCTGGTATGGTTGGTTTATTAGTTAAGTCATTATAACTTCCGCTTGTAGCAACGTTAGCTAAACCACTAATATATTTAACATTTAAAGGATTGCTTGTAGTAATTTCAGTTTGTAAACCTGATACTAAATCAGCAACACTAAATCTAATATCGTCACCATTAGTCAATGTTAAAATCACTTCTTTAGTAGTCGCATCATAATCTCCACCAACTATCATTCCCTCTAATGGTAAGTCGATTGCCACACTTTCACTAATTTGATTTTCATTTTTGTCATATAACTTAGCTACGATTTTATACTCATCGTTTATTTCAAGTGTAATTTTAGCTCCACTTTCAGCTATTAGAGCATATCCACTTATATCTTGGTGCTCTGTTAAATACTTTTTATCTTCTACCCATGTTTCGGTAGCATACCCATCTAAACTAGGTATCTCTGGTTTGTCGGTTAAGCTGTTATAAGACTTTTCTCCTAGTCCGGCAAGTGTAAAATCTTCATTGCTAGGTATATCTGGCATTTCATCTCTGGTTACATAATCTCCAGCTTCTTGTATTCCTAATTCACCTAGGCTTTTATCGTGCTCTAGTACAACTCCAGCTATCATTGGTTTATTATCTAATTTTAAATAATCTGTTGTACCAGCACCTGCGTCTCCGTCTACATATACTTTGTGAGATAGCTCTGTAGAATCGCCTAGCGCAGTTCTCATTTTCTTGTATATAGCCATTTTTTTCCCTCCTTAAGTTCGTTATGTCCTAATATATAGTAGGTTTATTGATATACAAATAAAAAAACCTAACCGATGTTAGGTTAATCATATAATACTTTAATGTTTGGACTCAATATGTGTGCTTCAAAAGCTTGCTGCAACCAGGCTCTTTCTTCATTATGAAATTCGGGCTTGACCATATAATATAAATACCATTCAATCACTTGCATTGGACAGACACCTCGTCCCTCTATTTTAAAATGACGAAAGCCCTTTGGTACATATTGATTATATAAATCTTCTTTTGTAACAACAGTCGGTAGTTGCAATATTTCGTGCATCATTCTATGCTGCGCAGTACATGTTTCAACTCTGAGGTCTCGGTGTGTGTAATCTCCTTTTTGAATATATCCTGCTATTTCGTAATGCTTTAAGCGGACAGGACACTTTGGATTACATAATGGTTGAATTAAAATTTCGCATTTTTCAGGGTGTTGTATGTTATTTAAAATATCCCAATTATTATTCAAATCATAGTCTAATACCACTAATTTATAATTTTTATTTAATTCCTGTGATAATGCACTTGGTTTTGTTATTCGTTTGGTAGTAGAGGAGATGATTGGATATAAAGGGTATTCTTTTCTTAAATATCTTTCTACTCTATCATCACTTACTAAAATTTCATTTATGCCATTCTCAAACATTTTTGTAATGCGATTACAGTAAGGGTCGCGTAATTCTTGAGAAGTAAGGGTTGGGTTGGTCCAGGTCCATCTAAAAGGGATTTGAGTATCGTTGTGAAAATCTAATAATAATTGCAAAGATTCATCACTAATATGTCCTGGTTCCACTCGTCCTCCATTCCAGATAGCGCCTGGAATGGTACCAAAAATAGCGCCAATCTTGACATTATCATAAAAATGCTCTGGGTGTTGATATAATCGTTGACCCAGTGCAAAATTTACTTCAAACAATCCAACAATCCCCGGTATATAAAAATAAATATTATTATCCATATTTAATCCTCCTAATTATTTATATTATATCACACTGTTTCTTTTTTGTCAAGTTAAAAACAATAAAAAAAAGAAGAGGATTACTCCTCTTCTATTTCTGGGTCTATAACTTCCCAAGTAATTTCTTCAGTTGTATCAGCAGCCATCCCAGCAAGTTGTAAAATGTTTTTGATAGCTTTTTTCCCTAACATAACAATTGTAGAAATAACTACACCTAATACTCCAACTCCACTTAAAGTACTAAGTATTTCGTTTGATAATAAAATTACACCAAACGCTCCTGTAATCATTTCATTTATGAAAGGCAACATAGTAAATGCGATGCTCATTAAAGCAGCGCTAATATAAAATACTCCTGATTTTCCTATTCCGGCAAATAGTCTCTTCCATGAGAAACTTTCTTTACCAGAAGCGATATTAAATACAGTACCACAAATAGTGTTAACTATTACGATTAGTCCTAATACAATTCCTAACCATCCCATGATACTTAAAGTTGTTAAGATTGCTTCTAACATAGTTTACCCTCCTATTTTCTTTCTAAAGCTTCAGCTTTGTAGAAACCTGTTGTTCCAGTATTATTTCCTACTTGATATGGATAAGGTCTGCCGTCCCAGATTTTTAGGATTTGTCTTGTCCATCCAATACCATAAGCTGTATTAGATTTTCCATATGAACTACCATTACCTGTTCCTATAATTTTAACAGTATCTCCTACTGATAAAGGTCTAGGCGCTGGTGCTGGAGTAGGCGCTGGTGCAGGTGCTACATAAGCACTAATTGAACTTTCGTCCATCCATCCTAAGTCTCCACTAGTGTTATATGGATGTGCTGCTCCAACAGCTTTTCTAGTAATTTCAGTAACTTTGTTACTTACGCTACCACTTGGTGAAGCTGCGTTTGAATTAACATATAAAGGTCCGTTAATTACTACTTTATCACCAATATTAAATTTGCTTGATGGTCCTGGTGTAGGTGTTGGTGCTGGTGGATTAACTTTGCCATCAACTACTTTTTGTACGTCGTCTGGTAAATAGATATATGCTCTGAATGTATATCCAGCGCTTAATCCCCATCTTCCATTTGAGTTGTTTCTTGTTTGATGCAGTTGAACCATACCCTGATTCTGATGTATAAGTTGAACTAGCACTATTAACTTTTTCAACTATCCATACATGTCCTGCTCCATCTCCGCCATTTAATGTACTACCTTTCATAGCACAACCAATAGCTCCAACTCTTGGGGTAGAACCTGTTTTTAATCCTGCAGCTTTAGCTCTTTCAATAAAGTTTTCAGCATTACAGTTTAAAGTTTTGTAAGTACATCCTGTTGTACCTCTTGCTTCATTAATAATTTCATTGAAGCGTCCACTTGCGTATCCTACGCAGTTTGCTAAAACGTTTGCATTTGGGTCATTTGGATATCCTTTGATACAAGTATTCCATCCACCTGAACCAGTTGTCATAAAGTTTTTATTTCCACTTGGTTTAGAATTTCTTATAAAAAATTCTCCTGCCCCGATTCCTTCTGGAGCTGGTGCATTAACATTTTCTACAGCAGAGTCTTCATTAGTATCATTTAATTGTTCAATAGTATCTTGATTAAACAAGTATTGAACATCTTCGTTATCAATATCCTCTCTGATAAATGCTTTAGCTACCATGGTTTGAACTTCAACTGGAGCTTGCTCAATTCTAGCAATAATTTCTTTGTCAGTTAATTTTGCCATAAAATTATCCCTCCTATTTAGTTTCTTTCCTCTATATTATAGTATAGAGCGAGTGGTCTTTTTACAAAAAAAGAAAGAGGAAAAATTTTCCTCTTAATATTCAACATGTATTAATTTATCACCTATCGCTAATTTCACTGGAGATAGGTTATTAACGCCTTGGTACAAATTTTCTACCTTTAGGGGTTTGTCATTTATTCGTGCAGAACATTTGCGAGTAAAGTAACCATTTGTTGCATTCGCCATTGAGGCGCCCACTTTTGATGAATTATATGATACTGCCCCAACCAATCTTGGACTATTTGTAAACATGTTAGTTGGTTGATTAATAGTGCTGTTTTTTGTATAAGTAGAGCCATTGGAATCAAGGCTATATTTCCAATCCCAATTACTATATATGGTTGTTAAATTTGGACAATTGGCAAACATATTGGCACCATCATATTGATATACATTGGTTGTAGCTGTATATGCTGTTTGAAGTGTTTTAGCCTGATAATAATATTGTAATGTAATAGATAATTGGCTATTTGAGCCAAGAGTAACATTCACAGTATTTGGGGATGTAAATTCAGCGTAAGGCGAAATTACCGTGCCCGCCGGCATTGTTAAAGTTACACCATTAATTGTTAATATTATTGGCATTGTTAAAGTATACGATGAAGAATATGTACCCGATATTCTGCGCATTCTTAGACTACAACTAATTGTATTATTACCTATTGGTGTAATATCTATATAACCAACCATTCTCCAATTATAAGATGTGCTGCTAGCTAAATACAAAGGGGTGGTTATGTTCATATAAACAGATGTTTTAAAAAGGCTTTTATTGGTCAGATTAGTTATATCTATAATTGACGCACCTGTTCCTTCAAAGGCATTGTTTATATATACCAAATCCTTACCATCTAATGATGATAAATCAATATAATCCATGGCGGCAGTATTATAAAAGGCGTATGACAAATTATTACATCGTTCTATATAAGATGTGTCAAAATGTTTGAGTTTTGAACAATTATAAAAAGCATAAGCTAATCCCATACTAAAATTACCTGATGTAATTAAGTTTTTTAAAGTTAAAGTTTTATTAACTAAAAATTCTTCTAGGCTAGTACAATTATAACACATATATGACATCCCTTGCACGCCAGTAAAATCGGCATTTCTCATATCAATTTTTTTCAATGACGAGCATTCATACCAAGCTTCATAAAAATTATCCGGAGTTTGTCGCATCATAGACAAATCCAGAGTCAGTAAAGAACTACATCTTTTCCAAGTATCAACAAAACTTGGACGAAGATTGGCTGTAAAAGTAGGACTAAACGTTAGTGTAGTTAAACTACTACAACCTACAAACGTTCCATTTAAACTCGTTACATAAGTCATATCAAGGCCACTTAAATCTATTGTAACCAAATCTGCTTGGTCTTGAAATAGCCATGCCATAGAATATGATGAACTTTGACTTCCAGCTAGTTTTACATATGTTAAGTAGTCTCCTGTGGTGCTAATACTAATAGCATCAGCAAAATCGTCTATGGTTTCATACTGTGCAGTGACTGTATTCCCTGTTGATTTCCAAGTATATGTTGCTGTAATCATAATACACTACCTCCTATTCATTGATTATGTATAAAGTTGTGGAATTTTTTGTATTAAGATTATTATAATCCGCAGCTGAAATAATTTGAACAGACATATAACCAGCATTATTTAATTCAGTACTAGTCATATACCCCTTGTCATTAGTTAAATCACTTGTTTTAGTTGGAATTGTAGGTTTGTCAGTTAGGTCGTTATAACTTCCACTAAACCCATTTTTATTATTATCTACATAATCTTTAGTAGCATAGTTTAAAGCAGTTAACTCACTTGTTGTTACATAATCTCCACTAGACTGAATTCCCAAATCTGCTAAAGTTTTATTTCCAGTTAATACAACTCCATTTACAGATGGTTGATTATCTAAATCATTATAATCAGATGTTCCTCCACCACCATCGGCTGCACTGATTAAAGCATCAACTTCTCTTTTTGTATAAGTGTTAGTCTTAGTATAATAATTTTCTAGTGCGGTTGTTGTTTTGTTAACAAATGCACTGTCATTATTTAATTGAGATACTTTTGTTGGAATAAACAAAGCATCAATTTCTGTGTCTACATAACGTTTTGTTGCTGGATTGTAATCTGTTGATGGAGCATAAGGAATGGTATTATCCTTAGATAAGTAGTTGCTTAAATCAATTGATGCTCCTTTGTCAAATGGTAACCATTTACCAGCATTGTCGTCATAGATATAGAAGTCATTTGTGTCCTCGGTACGACGTACTTCGCCATGTAATCCATCTACATTGTTTAGTGTATCGGCATTGGCCACACTTGTATTATAAGTGGTAAAGAATCCTAAAACCATGTCTTCTAATTGGTCATTTCCAACCAATGAGTGTAATGTTTTATCATCACTCATAAAGAATGTATGAATAGCATCCCCTCCACTAACATAAATTAATGGCATAAACTTACCATCGTTCTCGATATCTTCTAACATTAGTAAAGCGTCTTGATGTCCCAAAATTTCATGAGCTTGGTCAAAAGTAATATTATTGCCTTCAATATCTTGCCATGACCAACTGTCACCGGCCTTAATTAATCTGACTAGTGTAGTTTTCTTTACAATGTCAGTTTGTAACTGATTTGTATCAGCTTCCAAGTCTGTTGCCCTAGTTTTTAGAGCTGTGATTTCTTGACGTACTGCTGTATCGTCATAGTTGTGTAGCGCATTTACCGCATTGCGCAATTCGCTATCGTCATAATTATTTAAAGAAGCTAGTTTAGTTTTCTCACTTGTAGTATAGTCGTTTGTAGATAATCCTTTTCCATCTACTTTAGTAACTTTCTTTTCTAGCTTACCATCTACTTCCTCTTTGGTGTAGAAGATTGTTAAATCTGGTGATGTAGTACCGATAAGTTCGTAATCTGCTCCGGTCCATATATATTCATTATATACATCTCCATTGGTTTTATCTTTTGGTACTAAGTATATAACATTTGATTTTCCTGTGACAGGAAGTGCCTCTACCACTTCTCTACTAAAATGCTCAATATGATTTATTTGTTCCATAACATATTGTTTAGTAGCATAGTCTGAAGAAGCTAGTTCTTCTTCGGTTATATATTCTGCTGGTATCTTGGTTAAATAATCACCAGCTGGTTGTATTCCCAAATCTTCTAATGTTTTATTGCCTACAAGGGCTACATCGTTTATTGATGGTTTATTTAGTGAAGAATTGTAATCTATCATTCCATTAGTGCTACTTGTTGATGTAGTTTCTACTGTATCTTCTTCATTAGATAGTCTATAAAAAGAAGTAGTTCCACTACCATCAGCTTTGGCGATTTCTTTAAAAACTCCCATAATCTCCCTCCTATTTAGTTTTACTCCTATATTATAGTATAGACTTGCCCTCATTTTTACAAAAAAAGAAAGAAGAAGGCTATTCTCCTTCTTCTATATCTTCATATTCATCTTCATGTATCTTAATGAAGTATTTATATGCCTTCCCTTTTCCAAAATCACTATCTTTTAACCAATCTCGACTGAAGTTAATATATGCTTCTGTTTTACCTTCTAGGCCTAGATTTTTCATTGTACGATAGTAATCTATGTTCCACATGTTCATTACCATATATAACTCAATACGATTGATAGTGTCGGATACCTGATATTGCTGCGCAACACTGCACACTTGGTCATAAGTCCATCGTTCACCAGATATCCCATACTCATTGCTCATTTCACTAACTATTCGTTGAGCTTCTTCTAAAGGTATGTCATATAAATATTCCTCCAACTTACACAATAATCTTTTATAAGTTTCGGGAGCAGACACCTGCATTTCCTCTACTATATCTGATACTATATCTATTGTATCGTGCATGGTGTCTTCTGTCCCATATCTTGTGTAAATTAGGTCCATATACTCCCTAAACATAACTTACTACGCTCCTGTTGTTGGTGTAGTTGTAGAGGTTGGAATATATTCTTTTAATAAGTCTTGAACGCTTGCCAAGATAGTAGCTGTTTGACTTCTTTGTGATAGAGCTAAATTATCTCTTTCTAATTCTCTGATTTGTTCTTGATATCCTTTATCAGAGATTGCTTGTAAGATTTGAGCTGTGTCTCTAGCTTGGTTGTTGTAAACTGCACAGAATTTTTCAGCCATTTCATATCTTAAATTATCTACGTTGCGGTTTACTCCACAGAAGCCTTGACTCATATCAAATCTGTTATCGCAGCAGCATTGAGATAGTTGAGTTCCTAAATCTTTGATACCATTGTTGATAGCATAAGTTGCATCACAGATTCCTTGGTTTGTTTGATTTGCTTGGGTTAAAATTTGTTCGCTTAATCTGCTTGTTTGGTTTAATAAGTAATCAGATGTAACAGCATTTGCTGCTCCTCCGAATCCGAAGTTTCCTCCTCCCATTAAAGCAAAGAATAGGATAACCCAAATCCAATCGTCTCCAAATCCCATTCCTCCTCTTGTGTTGTTGTCTGCCATATTATATACTGGCATAATTCCATTTCCTAATGTTTCCATGTATTTTTCCTCCTATTTTTATATCTATGATAAAACGTTTGGGCCCAAAACGTATTATCCAACATTATGTCCCTACTTTTTGTCGGGGTTAGGACTTAGCCCCATTTTATTCATAGCCTCCTCTAAGACTTGTTGTCTCATTTGAGGGTTGTTTTGCATATTACTCTTGAATGTTTGAAACTGACTCATTAATTGTTGATTTCCCATTAACTGTTTTTGATATTGTTGAATTTGTTGCATCATTTGTGGGTTCTTGTTTAAAAGGACCTGCATTAACATTTGTGGATTAATAGACATTTACCACACCTCCTATAATTTTAATTTGCTTTTCTAATTCATGCACCCTCTCTTCTAAATCTGTTATCTCGGGTGTAAAATCATATCTATCGTCATCTACGGTTCCCAATGACAAATACTCTGTTACCATGCCGTATGTGTTTTTCTCATATAACTTCTTCTCTTCTTCTACGTATACTATACATGGACTAGAACTTGTTGGTATACGACTTTCAATATCGTTTTTACTTACCACTCTATGAAAACTTCCTACAAACATTTCTTTATCACCTCCGTTTTGTTTATTAGCTTTCACCTAATAGTAGCATTTTTATTAAAAATTACAAAGCAAAAAAAATAAGAGAAACCCTTATAAATAAAGGGTTTCCCGCGTTTTTGATAGAAAAATGACAAGATATAGAGAATACATAGAAAAGGTGGTGATAAAAAAGAGCATAAAAAATAAGAGGATTGTGACCAATCCTCTATAGTGCTTTCGTAATCTTGTTAATTATTTTTACTTTCTTTCTTGAAATGGAGCCAGGGCTCATACTAAGTGCAGCTGACATTTCTCCTATAGTTTTTTCTAATAACCACATATCTAATATTTTTTCTTCTTCTTCTGTGAAATAAATTTTAGCCTTAATGGCTGCTATTTCTGGTTTAGTAAAGCTTAATCTTGCCATTCGTGACTCTCAAAATAGGAATCGATTGTTTCAACTATTTCTTGAGTATGGTCTTCCCAATAATCGTCACGTATTTTAATGCTATCGTATACTGAAAATATAAAAGCTATTGCAAGAATCAAGTTAAGAATTAAAAGAAAGTTAAGCTGTTTTTTAAGTTTGAGAATGATTGTCATTGGCACCGAATGCAAACCAGACTCTATTTGTTTTTTGTCATCATCTGTCATAAGTTCCTCCTATGGCTCCATTATGTTAAAAAAATAAGAAGGCTTATTTAGCCTTCTTTTTAAATATAGTTTCCAATAAACTTTTTTTGTTACAGTCTTTGCAACTTAAAGCAGTTAATTTTTTAACGGCTTCTTCCATGTGCCAAGCTAGATGGTCTATATTTTTAACATCTATATCAGTTGGCATAACTTCGTTCCATTGTACCGCAACAAACCCTACAACGTTACCACATACATCACGTATAGCAACGTCATAAAATGCTTTTATACCTATTGATTTTTTGAACTCATAACTATTACCCATATCATAACGAATTTCTTCTATGTCTTTACACCAGGTAAAACCATCTCGTGTAATCTTCGCTATAAATTTAGGCATAATGGCTATTGGTAAGTTCGCACATCTTTCTCTCGAACTTTCCAATCCAGCTCTGTACACTTCATAAGACGCAGACATCTTTAATGCGCTACGATAATTTGAATAGTGTTGCCCATTATGGAATTCAAAAAGTAAAATACGGTCGGCTTTTAAAAGCTCTTTGTAGTAATCCATTTTTTCAATAATATCTAAATCAATTGGATTCTGTTTGGTAACTTCATCGCTAATATTGGTTTTACGCTCTTTTTGGTATTTGTCTATGTATTGTTTACAAAAATAAATTGCTAAAAGAATTTCAGCCAAAATAATACCTATAGATTGAGCCGTCTCTACGATATGTTCCATATTCTACCCTCCTATTTTTATATTCTCCCTATATGTATAGTAGTGTATTTATATTTAAACTCCAAACTTTAAGCTATAATGGTATATATTATTTCCAAGCCCCTATAGCAAAAACATAAGCACCAACTTCTCTGCTAGCGGAACCACCCAAAGCAACTCTCATAGTAGACAATCCCGGTGTTCCGTCGACCTCAGCAACATAAAAACCATTGTCCAAATCATCACATGTTGCCATTACGTGATATACTGTCTTAAACGCTTGAGGATATGTCCAATCGCAATGTACATATGCTATCTTGGCCGCACCTAATGCAGTATCTTCACTGCTTGAAGTAGTGCCTTGAACGTGTCCCATACACATCATAAGACCATTATCAAATAAAATAGCTCTCCCATTTGTATTACTAACCATCTTCATACCAACATTGGTAAAACCAGTATCACCAATTAATATGTTTCGAGGAATGATAACATCACCAGTTTCTTGATTTGCATAAATTAGCCATTTATCTAAACTGTCGGAATATATCCCATGGTCGGTATGACTACTCCCTATGCCCATACTTAATTGAGCGCCACTAGAGCTGTCATATGCACTAAAAGCTATGCCCATGTCTTGGGTTTTTGCATACAAACCGACAGTACCACTAATCGTACCACCCTGCAGCGGCAGATAGTTTGCAAACCTGTCATTCAATACTTTCCCTTGAGCAGCGCTTAGGGCGCTAGTCGAGTCTGTGGTTGTTAAATTATCCGCCACTTTACTTTGTGGTAAATAGTTGTTAAATTTATCGTTTAATATTTTCCCTTGTGCTGCACTTAAAGCATTTGATGTACTAGTACTAGTCAATGTATTATCCACTTTAAAATATTCTGGTATAAGCATGGCCGCCTTTACTATCCAGTTCATTACTACGGTCGGTTGAAAATTAGTATTACTTCCAGTTGCTCCAGGAGTTGTACTATCGGATGTTAAGGCAGTAGAGCCTGTATTACCGTGGTTATGGGCCCCTCCTCCACCTGTGTTTGCTGGCGGGTTGCTAACTAAGTTAGGGTCAGAAGATGTTTTACCAGTCATATAACGTCCCGCATAAGCTCCAGAAGACACTTCTGAAACAGTTTGTACAGCGTGAGTATGACTTGGCATTTCAGCCACGGTTAATGTATGATTGCCGGTACTATGTACGTGACCTGCAACTGTATGCGTATGGGCAGCACTTGTATGAGTATGTGTTTTTGCTCCCAATAGTTTTCCGATTGTATTCATAGTAGAATCGTTACTATCATATCCTGCAATAGTCTTACCTCTTAAGTCAGGTAAATAAAAATGGGTTTCTGTTTCTGCACCAAAGGTACTTTTACATATATTATATAATTCAGGATATTCTACCTTGCTAATTAGTTGCCCTTGACAAACTAAATAACCTAAAGGAGGAGTTAAACCTAAGAACGGTTGAATTGTCCCTACTGGTAGAGTATCGCTACATCCATCAATTCTTTTTCCATTTTTTAGTATCATGTTCTATTCCTCCTATCTTAAAAATCCTATTACTCTTAATGTACTACCGTTGTCACCAAATCCAGAATTCCAAGCAATTTGTCCGGCATAAGCAGACCAGACACTTCCTATAACATACGTACCGGTTCTGTTACCAACATTAATAATCTTTGTCATTTCACTTTTGCTATAATTGGTAAAGGTTGGTCCAAGTATGTAGTTTTGCCAGCCTCTTCCATATTCTGAATCTTCAACACCTTCGGCGCCTTTAAACAATACTATACCCCCCGAAATTTGAGCTGTGGAACCATCTATGGCTCTACCTCCAAAATTTAATTCGGCAATCAATACAGAGTATTGCTCAATGTTTGGAATGCGTATTCCTCCATACCATTCTGACATAGAATTATCCACACCACTTTTTTCTCTTAATGTGTGTGGGCAATACTTGCCACTAGAATATCCATTGTTTACACTACCGGTATCAGAACTATTGGTCTGTATTGATAAGGTTGTCGATACTATACCAACTACATGAGGAATTCTTTTTTTCTCTAAATTAGTTCCCATTGCGGCACTCAATGCGCCAGTTGTTGAAGTAGAGGTTAAATTATTTACAACATTGCTTTGTGCTATAGATAAAATTTCAGCATCTGTTCTAATTGAAGAGTCTATCATGTCTTGAATTTGAGCTTCTGTTTTATACGACGCCGTTCCATTTTCAACATCAATGATATGATATTCAGTATCTTCTTTCAATTCCCCTTTACTTTCTAAGGTTTTGTATTCTGCATAAGTCAATTCTATAATTTTCATAATAGAACCATCACCAACAATTGCATTAGGGTCTGCAGCATCCCCCCATTCTAGCTCATGGTCGTTATCACTTGCTTTCTTTAATACTTGACCAGTAGCCCCACCAGTTGGTACAGACATCTCTTTTAATTCGTGACCCTGATTTGCACTTAATACTTTGGTGGCATCTGTGCTGTCTAAGTTGTCTACAATGGTTGGTATCATATTTTTCAATACATTACCTTGTCTTGCATCTAATGGACCTTGGCCTGTAACAGTTGTGTTTAAATTGTCTATAATATTATCAGTTGCTCCAAAGTCTACTGAAATGGTTGTATCATTTCCATTTTGTTCTAATATAATTCCATTTCCTTCTTTTAAATTGTCTGCTTCTAGTTTTGTTGCAAACTTTTCTTCAAATGATAGGTCATCATTTGTATATATACTCTCAGCAGAAACCAGTGGAACAAACGGTTGGTTTTGTTCATCTTTCATCATTTTAATTGGATATACTGCCATTCTTTATCCCTCCTATTAATCGTAATTGGTTCCAATTTTCCATTGTCCATTTACTTTTATATATATTTTTTTAGCCTTAACCCATTGTCCATCCTTCTTATAATAAGTTTTTCCTTTTATCCAATCAGTAATAGTACCGTATCCAAATGTTCCTGTTCCTAAATTAGGATAAAATTTATTACCTACAATATCATACATTCCTATTGCAGAATCACTTGTTCTTCTGCACGGATACAATTCTATTACTGGGTTGCCATTTTCTTTTATGACAAAGAAGAATATTCTTGCTTTTCCGTTATAATGTCGATTGTCATTGCATCTAAAAATTTTTGTTGTGTAAGTTGGTAATGTAGTGTTGACTGGCATACTAAAACTTGAATTATTGATATTAGTAATTAATGTATTACCATCAATGCGCTGAGTCATGTATATAAAATCCGCTGCTGGAAAACTATAAGCATTCCATCCATATTCATATACACTAGCGTTATATAAACCACTGTACATCATATTGCCACTGTTTTGTTCTTGTCCAAACAAATAGTCATTAACCCTATCCACCACTTCAAAACGACAATCTATAGTTGTAGAGGTTTTCATCGTAATGCCCGTATCAATATATTGAGTACCAGTTGCTTCAATATAGTTTAATCTTTCATACCCCGCTGGCAAACCTTTTTTAATTCTAATCTTAGCTTGGTCTGCTGGAGTTGTAGCAGTAGTTGTACTACTATCACCGGTTCCACCTGGATTTGTAGCTCTAACGAAGAACTCATATGTAGTCTCCTCACTAACTGTTAAGCTGGTTGAAGTTGCTGTACCAGCATTCTTAGTTAACCATGTGCTTGTTCCAGTTGGCCTATAATAAACCGTATAATTACTAATATTTACTCCCGTTGCGCTCCAAGATAAGTCGATTCCAAAAGGACCTGTAACATTATAACTTGTGATACGCACATTAGATGGTTTGGTTTCTAACCAATTTGCGACTACTGTTTTGTTACCAGTGGTCCTACTAGCACATTTATTATATAAGTCATCCGGGCTCGAAAAAGAGGCGTTGGCACCAGGATTTATACCAGTAACCTTAGTTCCTCCAATTGTCCACCCTTTAAAATCATACCCACTTCTTGTTGGATTTGCAAAAGTGACACCATATAATACATTATAGCTGCTTGGGTTAGAACTACTGTTTGTCCCCCCGTTCATAGTATAAGTAATACTATAATTAACAGGGTCATAATCGTATTCTGCATAACAATTGCTGGCAGGCTGTGTGAAGGTATATGGTAAATTGTAACCTGTCCACGAACCTGAGTGACTAGAAGAGCCAATGGAATTACGCATAGTAAATCCATTTGGAGAAGCCTTAGCTTTCGCAGCAGTCCACTGCACACTAGTTCCATACTTGGCAGACCAACTAGTATCGCCTATATGAAAAGCCGTCTTGCCACCGTTATTTCCTTCGCCATTTTTATATCCCCAAGTCCAACATTGGCAATAATTGGTATAAGTATTGGTTGTAAAACTTAGTCTAACATCTGTAGCTCCTGTAATTGTCCCAGATGTTGCAGCTCCAACTGAACCTGCATATGAATGCCCTGTTGTAGCCCTAATGTCTGAAATTGAATAAGATGTACCATACGGCCATGCAGTATAATAATCGGTACAATCACCCGACCTTAAGGTACCACCTACAGTTACATCACATGTTCCATATCCAGATATATTACCAGAATCTGAACCATCCAGTCGTCCATTTAAGTCTAAGTAATAACTAACATAAGACATATATATAGCTAATACTTCACTAGCCGCATCAAATGTTTTTCTATAAGCGCCAGAGGACGGTGTACTGTCATGCCCCGAAACGCTGCTTAACTGATAATAAGAATAATATGGTCGTATATTCTGTACTTGGAAATATGTACCTTTGGCATGTGTCATATCATCGTCTTCGTTTAACAGATTATAACGCCATGAATTATTCTCAGATGTATATAAATCAAAATATCCTGACAAATAGTCTTGCGAACCTGCGGGATTATATACATTAACGTCGTTCCAATATCTAATAGCTCCAATTGAACTACCTGTCGCCGTAAACTTACCATGAGGTGAATTGGCGAATCCACCCCAAGAAGAGTTTACGTTAAAAGCCCAAGTTACTGAGAAAGAAGGAGCATCCCCATTGTCATTATAACTACCGCTTGTACTGTAGCTTGCTAAAGAGAAGTCAGTACCATCAGAATCTGCAGTTAACTCACTTAATCCATTTTTCTGCAAATTAGCAGAATTGTTACCTATATGGCCCCAAGGACCAAAAGTCGAGTATGGTTTAATATATAGATACATGGTAGCCGAAAAAGACCATGTTCTATTACTTGTATTTTCACTGAAAGAATATCTGGCCCATAGTCTACTACTATAATTACCATTCTGTAAAGTTACATCTTTAGTTACTGCCATGCTCTATTTCACCTCCTATCCTTCTATTAATATATATAAATCACCATTTTTCCCTAAAGAGTTATCTGGAACCGTAGTTCCACTATATGTATTTACTCCCTCGTTTTGAATTTGAGAAGAGGTGTTACTAATTATTTTTTCTGCTGTCCACAAATAAGCATTTGTAGTTTTTGTATCATCAACAGATTTGTCATTTACTTTTAACGAGTTGTTAGCGGAAATTGCTAAAGTAGCTGTATCTGCTAAAACAGCACGTTTTACTTTTGTTGGTTCGTCTTCATCGGTGTAGATGGCCTTTAGCATATAATCTTTTAATGCTGGCATCTTAGCTACTGATAAACCGTCTCCTGCCTCATTAACTACGATAACCTTTCCTTCGTTGCCTGTATAGTCTACATCAACATCTTGCAAATTAACAAAGTTTGAAGCTCCTCCGCTTCCACCTTCTCCACTAGCGTTGATTTTTGCTACCGGTCCATTAATTGTTACAGTTAAATTATCTCCAAATTCTAAAGCATTAATTTCTGCACTTTTTAACACACCATTGTTATAAATGGCATGGTAATTGTTATTAATTTTGTCTGCTAAATCTTTAGCTAAATGTTTTTCTTGAACACTACCGTCTACTGGTGTAAATACCACTTGGTCTATGCTAGCAAATCCTTCTGCATCTGCAGTAGTTACATAAGCAGGCAAATCGTATAATCCAACTTCATTTGCTTTATTTGTACCATAATATTGGTTTGGTGTTGCAAATTCAATTCCATGAACGTTGTCTGCATAAGTTGCATTAACTGCATTATCTACATACCCTCCATATAAATCAGGATACTCTGTTTCCAATGATGCATAACGGCTCTTAAACATAACCTTGTTTTCATCCATCTGCCCAACACATTCCAATATTAAAGTCTCCCCATCAGCGTCCATTGACATATTAACACCGTCTTGGAAGAAACGAATATTTCTAATATTTCCTACTTCATAAGGCCCTAGACCAGGCTTACTACTATTACCTTCCATATAAGTTACACGCACTGCATCTAAGTTTTTAGCATCTAAATCAGCTAATGCTTGAATAGTATTTTCAGGCAATCTATCTGCTCTAATGCGTCTTTCCTCATCTGGTGTAACAAATATCTTAGTACTATCCATTAGAATGTCTATATCATCTGTTGACAAACCATGTGGATTAACCCTAGTATGTGTAGCAGCGTTGTCTTTAGGTGATAATGTTGTACTGTGTTTTAATGATGCAACTACATCTTTATTTTTTGATACCTTGGCATCGGTATACCATTCATTAACTTGGCTACCTTTTCCTAATCCTTCTGCGATATCTCCTGTATATAAGGTAATCTCTTTAACCTCTCCACTCTCTAAAGTATCTCCAAGTTTATGCCCATTAATAGAAGTTTGTTTATTAACCTTAATATTAGATAATGTTTCCAATTGTTGAGTGTGTAATTCTAAAGTAGATACATGTTCATCTAATAATTTTTCGTTTTGGAATAATCTATAACGTACGCTTTGGTCATATCTATTCTCGTCGTTCTTATAAGGAGACCATAATTCTTTTTCTACATCTCCCAATCTTTTAGTAATTTTATCTATTTCATGTTGTGTAGGAATAGTATAACCAGGAACACCATTTTCAAAGTTTAAATAGTCTTGAACAGGTTCTATTGGCATAATATAGTCATCATTAATATATTTACTATCAATTGCAAAAATATTTTCTTTGTCTGCATATTTGCGCACAAATAATGTATACATGTTGTTAAATTCTTCATCATGTAACGCATCTAAACTAAATCTCATTGATGCTGGAGCATTATCTCCATCTATTCCACTATATATTTTAAATACTGAGTCTGCGAATTCTGGGCTTACTGTTCCAACTTGTGATAATTGCCCAATGGTAAAGAAATCACAAAACTCTTTTTTAGTTACATCAAACGCTGCTGGAAAATTTCCTATTACAACGCGAGTGGCTTCAATATATGGGAAACTAACATCAATTGATGGTACGTTATTTAAGTTAGATATAGCATCAGTGATTGAATTATATACAACCGTACCATATAACATAATATTTTGCCCCGTTGGAGTTACAAGGTGTTGTTGTATAGTATAAAAACCATCTTTAACATCTTCCAACGAACTGCCATTCCAATATTTGTTTAAAATCAATTTATCTGACACCACTACCTCATGTTCAAAAGGATGGTCTGGTACCATGTAATACATTTTAGTTACAGGTGATTCTGCCTCAAAATATTTTAAGTCAAAGTTTGAACCATTGTCAGTATCCACAGGGAAGTTTTCAGTAGACCCCATAGAAAAATTAATACCTTCGTCATAATAGAAACCTGGTCTACGATTTACACCTCTATCGGTTCCAGCAACTAGATTACATCCACTAGCTTGCCCACCATTGATAAGGAAGTAACCCCTATCTGCAGTGTACGCCACGTCTGGCAGCGTATAAATAAAATCGTTAACCACTTCTTTATTCTTGTTAGATAAGAATGTACCAATAAACACAAGACTAGGATTGTCGGTTGTAGGTAATCCTGTAATAACCGAATATTTACCAGTATGGTCTACAAGTACTGAATATGCATTTGCTCCACCAATATAAGTTGCCACGTCAAATTCTGTTTCTTCAATTAAATACATACCTTTTAGGTATCTTTCATCCCCTGGTTTGTTTTTAAAATATACCAACATTGATGGCATTATTAAAGTTGTTTTTGTGCCTTCTTTTAATTTAATATAGTCTTCTAAAACTACGGCACCTGAGTTCAAGAAGCCTTGTCTAAAGGTTTGACCAAAGTCTGCTATTTTAACCCATTTCTCTCCATTTTTGGTGTAACGATAAAGTTCACCACTTGAAACTACGTAGCAAGATTGAGCGTCATCTGGCTCTACAATTGCTTGCATATCCGTAATTGTATCTACTACAGCATTTTGGTCAGGGAAGATTAAGTTGGTATTAGAAATACTGATTTGGTTAATTAATCTTCTGAAGTTCTCATTCAATGGAGCAGATACTATTTCTCCTCCTATCCTTACGAAATCTTGCATCCTAAGGCACCTCCTATAAATATCTAGGTTGTAGTTCAGCGCTTAGTGTAAATGCATTTACGCTTGCACCCGTTGAGACTACACCATTATTGTTGTAATTTATGTTTGTTCCAGTAGTAATACGAATATCATCTAACTTTACTATTGTTGCTCCAAACATTTTATATTTAGTGATATAATCACCATATATGTTTTTAAATTCATCTTTGTCTGAGAATAAATTTGTTTCTATCCATTCACCATTTTTGTATAGATACCAAATATCATTAACTACACATACTTCGTTTTGACTTCCAGTCGTAGGCTTAACATTATTTACCTCTATATAATTAAAAGCCACTCCGGCAGGTTTAATTAAGACTCCAGTATCTTTATCTACTTGTGCTGGATTAATGTTTTCAGTTTTATTTCCTGCTAAAGTTAATGTATTATCTTCTATATCTACTGATAAAATTTCTGCTCCACCGTTATGGTTTACACAAAAATATTGCCCTATCATGTTTTCGCTTACTCTTAACACCTTAGGGTTGATTGAAACAACATTGTCTACTATATAAAAACTATCATATTCTAGTAAGTTACTGTCTTCAATATTTTCTACGAAAGTTTCAGGTAACTCTATAACAGATTCAAATGGATTGATTTGTACCATTGTCCCACTAAATCTACCATAATAGGTGCTTCCATCTGGAGTACTGATAGTTTGTGATGACGTATCTATACTACATGTCCCAGGTATATCACTTAAATCTATAACAGTAGACGTTCCTGTATTGTAATTTGTTATTTGTATAAAACTATTTTTAGCAAAAGTACCATTATATTCAACCTTATAAATTGGCTGCGCAATTGCACTACCAGGATTGTACATAGGAATTTTTTGCTCTTTTATATTTGCTTCCACATTCCATTTTAACGTTGGAGCCATATCTCTATATAACAAACCACTATTATAATAATAATCTCTACCATATTTTTTCTTGGCATCATAAATTAAATCATCTCTATAATAACTCATACCATAACCATAAGCGGAACCCATAGTTTCAAATGTTACTGTGAAATTTCCTGTATACACCACATCACCATCTAGGAAATCTCCTAGTACAGAGTTTGCTGGTGTTTGCACACTGGTTAGAGGATATGCACCAAGAGTTGATACGCTTACTGGTTTTACTAGATAATATTTAAAAGGTTGGTCTGATAAAATCAGTCTCCCTATTTTTCTAGGACTTAACCAAGCGCGCAATCTGTTGTATTCGGTAGAAGACAAGTCATGACAAAAACAAGTAAATTGAAATTGTTGACCTGTGATTTGAGTACCATAATAATACTTTCCATCATAAGCTGGAACTTCTAACTTGTTGTCAGAGAAAGTTGGTTCTATGTTCATTACATATGTTGAGCCGCTTGTGATATTATAAATACCCATGTCGGCGCTATCTTTTCCGTCATAATTGAAAGTCGCAAATAACTCTCCTGTTTTAACAGCTCTCGTCATATCTTTCCCTCCTATTTCTTAATCTCTCTAATAATAAGTAGTTAAAAGAGAGTAAAAATAAAAGAACGCAGTGCTTTCGCACTACGTCCTATAATCTGTTCTTAAATGAGTCAATCTTAATACCTGATTGGCTTCCAATTTCTTTAAATTTGTTTACAAACATATTAAATGCTGCTTCTCCATCTTCTGGTGAACTCATTGATTCAACATTAAATGAAATTGTATCTATTGATACTGTACTTGTTGCATTTGATACATTTCCTTTTCCAAACATATGGTCTAAGGCATTTGTAAACTTAATAAAATGCTCAGTTTGTAAAGCATTTAATACTGCTTCTGGTTTTGAGGTTGTGCCATCTAACCAAGCTGGTCCAGTAAAGTTTGCTAACCCGCCGGCCATGAATGCTGGTATTTTAATTTTTTGACCCACATATATCAAGTTAGGATTTGCTATGCCATTATAACTAGCAAGCTTTTGATATGTTGTACCATATCTTTTAGCAATACCACTTAATGTATCTCCAGACCTAACTGTATATACTTGCTCTGCAGTTTTAGTTGGTTGAGCCGGTTTGTTAGTAGTAACAGTAGATTTAGACTCTTCCCACTTTCCAAGAGTCTGTGCTATGTCAGCGCTCTCTTTACTTTCTGTACTTTGTAATATTTTATCTAATGTATTAATACCGTTAGCATTTTTCTTAAGGTCATTATATATATCATAAATTCCGTTAGGGGCATTATTAACGTCTTGTATGTAAGAAGAATACATTTTTTCCCATTCGGTTAATTGTTGCTCCCTTTCTATGTCAGACATTTGACCCCAATCAGAACTTTGTTTTAAAAGCTCAAACAACTTGTCTTTATCGGTCATCATATTTTCTTCTAAGAAACCATGCAACCAATCTAAATTCTCAAATAGTTCATCAAAGTTATCTTGTAAACTGTCTTGCTCTTCTTCTAACTTGCTAATGATATCATCTAGCATTTCAGAATATCTATCATCAGCCATTTCCTCAAGTTTTTCACCCAAAGCATCTTGAGCTTTAATAAATGCGATATCAGAAGCCCCTGAGCTATCCATCATAGCTCTTTGCATGTCTGTTTGAAGCCCACTAATTTCTTTAGCGTCTGCAGCTTCCCCACGAGCCTTTTCTCTGGCATCTCGAAGTTCTTCAAGCGCCTCTATTTCTCTATCTATAGCTTCTAGTTTTGTGTCAAGAATATCTTGATAAATTTCTTCAACAGTATCTGCTGCTTGTTTTTCTAGCTCAACATAACTATCTATCATTTCTTGTTCGATTTCTATAACTGCTTGATAGTATTTAATAGCGTTGTCCATCGCCTCATGTTGTTCTTCTGTCATGCTACTAAAAGTATTATATACATCGTCTGCCTTTTCTTTCATTGAGACTTGACCGTCTATAGCTTCATCTTGAAGAGCATTATATTTTTCCCAATTAATGATAATTTGACCGTATTTATCAAAATCAAATACTCCCTCTAAACCATCAATACTTTGGATAAATTCTTTATATCCATTGGTATATTTCTTTTGCTCTGATGTTAGGAATTCATATTGGTGTAATAATTCTTTATTATAATCCAATCTTTCTGACAGTAATGAGCCATATTTTTCACCTTGTGCAACATCGGCGTATGAATCCAATGTAGTTAATCTATGTTCTAACTTTTCTATACGGTTTAATATGTTAAAAATTTCTTTTAATTGACCTATATATTTTTCAATTTTTTTCTCACTGCCCTTAGAACCAGATGTTCCCCATTTACTTAGGTCAGCATCTAACATAGATTGTAAATAAGCTATTTTACCTTCATATAAAGAAACTGTTTGACCATATTTAGTTTTTGCCTCAACCAATCCTTGTTTATAAGCCTCTAATTCAGCCTTTTTAGCTTGAACCTCACTACTATCTGCTGCTAAACCGTTAATTCCAGATAGGTCAATTTTTGTAGCCTGTTTAAAATTGTCTGTATTTTGGAAAAATCCTTCAGATACTTTTTTGGCTTTTGCCAATAATTCATTGGCATCAGCGCTACCATTTCTAACAGCTTGCCAATATATGCTCCAAGCATCTGTAACCTCTGAAATATTATGAATAGTAACTCGTGCCCATTCAGCGTTGTCCCCAGTCAAGTCAGAATATCCTTTAACACTCTTGTCTACAACGTCTCCGAAGACTTTAGCATACTCTGCATCAGCTTCACTCATCATTACTGATGTATCTACTTTAGCAGTACCTTGATTGTCTATATAACCAATCATAGCATCTATAGCAGATATTTGGGCATCTATGTATCCAACCTGAGCTTCAGCCGCAGCCTTACTAGCTGCCAAATCTTTTATCATTGCTTGAATTTTACCTTTAGCTGCTCTTTCTTGTGCATCTTGGATATATTCTAAAGCTTCGGCGTTCATCTTAACAGCACCTGTATTCAAGTCGTATTCTACGTCTAGGTTCTTCATAGCCTCAACTAAACCATTGATATAATCGGTTGCTTCAGCAACTTGGTCAGCACCAAATGACTCAAACACATCTTCCATAGAAAGATTGTCTAGCGATTGAGCAAATTCATCGAAAGTGTCTGATGCGACATATCCGTTCTCATTTAGTTCCTCTAATGCTTTGTTTGCTTTCTTTAAGTCTTTTGAATATCCATCTAAGGCGTCTTTAATACCACTCCAAGTGAAGGTAGAAGTTCTTGGCATACTATCTTCTATTTCTTTTTTAACTTTTTCAAGCTGTGCTTTAACCCCTTTGCTTAGGTCACCATTCTCTAATTGTTCATTGATAACTTTTAACATTGCAAGCCCTATATCAGAATCTGATACTTCATCTTTAGCGGCATTAACCGCGTCTGCCATAATGCCAGTAAACTTATTGGCCGCTTTGTCATCCAATTTATCTCCCTTATTCCCTAATATACCGTCTTCATTGGTGTCGGTGTAAAATGAACTGATATCATAAGCACTACCTATACCAGAAATGAACTCTGTATTTTTCCATGGTGTGGCTGCCAAGGCATTATATAATTGTACGGTTCCTTCTTGTAATTTCTTTTCAGCCTCTGTAGCTTTGTTTAACAAGTCTTCATAGTCTTGCATATCTTCCTTAATAGTGTCAAAACTATACTCAGACCCAGATTGCATACTATAATTTACGTTTGTACCACCTGTAAATAAGCCTCCCACATAATCCCAAAATCCATCCATTTCTTTGACAACACCTTGCATGTACATAGTACCAGACTCTTTATACATGTCGTTGAAAATTTGGTCAAAACCCTTATATTCACTAATTGGCACTAAATCACTAATTTCACCTGTATTTGAGTAAAGAGTAAGTTGTGTGTTAGCATACTTGTCTTTTAATTCGTTGTACTTATCATCTCTTAGCTTTCGAGCTTCTGACACAACTCCATAAGTACTATCATATTTATTCATAAAACTTACATATTGCTCATTACCATAAATAGTAGATTGGATAGCTCCTTTTAATATCATCCATTGTTCTGTTGTCAAACCAATTTGCTCTCTCCAAGCAGAGAACGCTTCATCGAAATTGGCCATAAATTCTTCCCAAGATAATCCATCAATGTCGTTTTGGAACATTTCAATTTGTTCATAAATGTATGACCATCCGTCTGCAGATTGTAATTTTTCATTAATATTATTCTCTAGATTAACAAAACTTTGTGCTATACCATCAGCATCATATAATTCCGTATAATCTTTGACCATTTTCTCAACATGGCGTTTAAATTCTCCGCTCAATGCTGTATAAATAGTATTTGATACATCTCTGGTTTGTGCTGTTAATCCATCTTGAATACCAACAAGTAAGGCTCTATAGTCGGCACTATTTTCATCTAACAAGTTTCTATAAAAATCTTCCTCGCTAAAATTGTTCCCCAAACCACTTGTGGCTTGTTTTCGTTGCTCAATTTCAATGGCCACCATATTCTCTAAAGCTTCTTGTTGTTTGTCTACCAACTTCTTATATTCTTCAGTAACAGCAGCAATACTAATGCTTAAGTTACCATATTCGTCTGCAATGACATCTATATCTAAAGTATCTCCCATTTCTTGTACTAAAGAATTTAGTTCTTCTTGTTCAGATGCTGTTAAATATGTTTTGTGTATTAGGGTTTCATATTTATCAATCATTCGGTCTACTGCTCGAACTGAAGTAGTTGTATTACTTAATTCACCAACAGCCTTTTTAACCTCAGCTATAGCATCTGTCATTTTGGCCTCAATATTTTCTTCCCATTTATCGATTAGATTGAAGATTTGGTAACCGGTTGAAATTAATGATGTAATTCCTCCTATCCAATTTCCTGTAGCAAACTGACCTATTGTAGTTACAATACCTCCAGCACTACTCATTGCTCCGCCAAGATTATCGTCTAATTGTCCAGCAGCTATACTTGCAACATTAAGCGCTGTTCCTATACCTATCATAGCCTTTCCACGAACATTCCATACTGTTTGTTGCTCTTTTAATTTACGATTTTCTTCTTCTAAAATAGCCAAACGCTTTTTATCTATTTCTAATTGTTGCGTTTTGTCATTGATTTGTGATTGTAGCTCCATTGAAGTTTTTTGTTCTTCAAGGGTTAATTCTTTCTTTAAGAATAATTGTTGTTGTTGAGTAACAAGCTTACGAACTTCCGCTTGCTCTTCGCTTACTATATCTCCCTGAGCTTTAACAGCTTGATTGCTACTAGCTAATTGCGCAGCCTTTTCTTTAGCTGTTATCGCATCTGCACCGAAAGTAGAAATAGCGTTTTTAAAATCACCCATTTTTTTACCAAGCGGTGCTTGTAAATCTTTTAATTTGGTTGATAATAATCCAATTGCTGTGGCCATCAAAGTAATTGGTTTGTTACCACTATTGATAACTTTTAAAAATCCTGTTAATGTACTAACTATACCTTTGATAACTGAGCTAGAAGTTAAGTTAGATACAAGTTCTTGCCAAGCTACTTGGAATTGTTGCATCTTAGATTCAATTGAATCCATTGCTTTGGCATGCATTAATGCTTGTTGTCCGGCACTATTTGCACTATCTTCACTTAGTTCTAATACTCTATCCCAGTTTTGCATCAATGTAATAAAACGTGATTGTTGACGAGTACCAGCAATAATTGTTCCTAAATATGCTTGTGCATTTCTATCTAATGAATTCCATTTAGGACCCAATTCAGCAAATACATCTTCTAGGTCTCTTAATTGACCATTAGCATCAAGTAATTCTACTCCAACTGCTTGTAAAGCTGTTTCTACATTATTGATAGATACGGTACCATCTTCTACAGACTCTCCTATCTCTTTTACCTGTTGCATACGAGAGAATATTGTTTTTAAAGATGTACCTATATTTTCAGGTGCTTCACGTGTCGCTTCAACCATAGTAGCAATGTATGCTAAGTAGTTGTCCATTCCAACTCCGGCTTGATTAGCTTGAGCTGCAGCTTTTGAGAACGCTGTAGATAACTCATTAATATCTGCCGCAGATGCTGCTGCTACTTTATTAAATTTATCGGCTACTAAAGCGGCATCTTCTGCTGCTAAACAGTAACCATTAACCGCAGCTGTTAACTTATCTGCTGCGTCTGTAGCATCTATTCCAGCAACTTTTGCAAACTGAGAAGTTACTTCTGTCATCTCTAATACTTCACGTGTATTTAATCCTTGTTGATAGAATAATGTTGCTGAACGAGTAACATCGTCTAGCGCCATACCGGTTTCTTTAGCCATTGTAATGAAACTACCTTTTAATCTATTAACATTTTCACTTGTTAAATTTGATACAACATATATTTCATTCAATGCACTATCTAATGACTTATAAAATTCAAATGCAGAACGAGTTAAGTCTTGGAATCCTCTAATGACGTTAGCTGCTGTGAAAGCTATACCGAACTGTCCTAATATTTCATTAATAGTAGATGAAGCTTTTGCTAATCTTTCTGCCTCTGCGGTTGCTCTTGGCATTTCAGCATCAAAGTTGGCAGCCAATGTGTCCGCTGATTTAGATACATTATCAATCAACCCATCTAATTGTGATAATAAAGTCATCCATTGCTTTAACGTTTCTGGCGTTATAACCGTATTATTTAATCTATTAATTTGCTTATTAACATGCTCTGCTCCAGAAGTTACGTTGCTTTGACCGGTTAAGGTTTTGGCTTGAGTGTTTTGATTATCTATTTTAGCATTTTGAGCATTGATTTGTTTTAATAATTCTAAAACCCTTTTTAGTTTTGGTTCATCTATATTATAGGCGGCCAACCATTCATTTTGAGTTTTGGTTAAATCTTTTTTGTCAGCCTTACGATTAGCAATAGCCCTTAAAGTTCTTTTAGAAATATTATAGTCAACACCAGTTTCATCCATTAATTTTTGGATAGCTGTTGCTCTACGAGTTTGAGAACCCTTTTGAGCTGCAACCAGTTTGTTAATCTCTTCTAATTGCTTTTTATATAATTCTAACTCTTTAATTGCTTCTTTGTTTTCTTTGCTTTTGAACAGTGCTTGTAAATTGGTTTTCATACTACCAATAAATTTAGTACTTTCTTGTATTCTTAAATTAATATTGTTAAAGAAATCTGTGTATTGTTTCGCACTAAATCCTTTTTTCCCTAGACCTTCAGTAAGCTTAGACAAATTCCCCAAAGTTTCTTTGAAACTTCGATTCATGTCAGTTTCAAACTGTTTAGTTAAGGTAGAACTTAGGTTTAAACCTTTTGTAGCTGTCTGTAAATCTTTAACCAACTTGGTTGTATTACCAATAAAAGATACATCAATCTGCATTTGAGCTTGCACTTTTTTATTGTTCATCCTTGTCCCTCCTTTTCATTACAATAAAAAAAACGATACTAAATAGTATCGTTTTCTTCTTGAGTTTTTCTTTGATATTGTTGAACCAACGCTTCTAATTTACTATTGGTCTCATCTGCCTTAGCGGCAAGTACTTCTGTACGTTTTTCATATACCGTTTCGGCTATTTTGCCAGTTTCTTTTAACACTTCTTGTTTATCTTCTTCTGACATAGAAGCTATCATAGTTAAAATGTTGTCGATAACTCCCATAGCAGAATGTTGATTATCCCAAATATTTTTACATCTGTCTAGTAATACTTTTGTCATATAATCATAAACTTTTTTCTTTTCTTCGTCCTGTGATAAAAGTTGTACGAAGAAAGGTTCTATATCTTCCATCATAATAGCTGGTAAATCTCTCGAATCTTCATTACATAATGTCAATAAATCTTCTTGTATTAACGCATCCACCATTGCTATCATTAAATATAATTTTTTCTCAGTTTCTAAAACTCCTTCTCTCCCTTCCAATAACATTGTAGCTTGTAATAATATATTATGTTGTAATGTTAATGAATTAATATTAATATCTTCTTTTAAAGTTAATTTCATATCTTTTACCCTCCTAATTTACTACGCAGATTTTCCATACCATAAATTAAACCTACTTTTGTTTGAAGCTATCTTTTTAGCAATCTCTTTTTTAATGGCATCTACATCATTATCTTTGTCTTGAAAATCTGTTCCATCCAATATAATCTGCTGCATATTAGTGTCAGATTCATACCATAGGCTAAGTCCGTTTTTACCAAATTTTCTGAACATCTCATCCGGCAAAACGGTTTGTCGTCCATCTTCATATACTGGCGAACTTTTAACAACTCCTTGAAATTTACGCTCCAATAAAATTAAAGCCACGTCTTGAAAGTCTTTCTTTTTTAGTTGTAAAGTAAGCTTGCCATTAGACTGACTATTTTTTACATGAGCATTTTTTATCATTGAAGATAAGATATTTCCATATGTTGCTTTTGAGCCAGTAACGTGAAATTTGTTTAAACTCGTTTTCACTTCAAACGGAATATTAATTTGTGATTTAAAATGTTTATTGGGTATGCCCACCAAAAAGTCAGCCCTCATTTCCATTTTTAAGCCCATGCCTTCGGTTTCTTTAAAGGTAACCTGCGGGTCCATATTTTTGCCCCAAGCATAACGCTTGGCAGCAATCAACATTTCTTTTTCTAAACCCGCTCCATATTTTTTAATGTTATTATATTCTTTGTTGGTAATTTCTAAGTTGTATAATTCGCTTAATTTTTTATTGATTGAATTAGACAAAATTTGCACACCATTTTCGGTTAAAAAATCAGTTAAGCACGTCCCCATACAGTTTTGAATTTCTGTTATATTAGTAGCATTTTGTATAGAAGGACTAACTGAACCATACATTAAAAAATCTTTTAACTCTTTTTTCCATACTTTAGCTTTCTGATTTAATACTTGTTGTTTTGATTCAGTGCTGTCTGGATTTGCTAATTTATATAATACATAATACCAACTTTGTTCTAAACCTTCAGCATCTCCTGCCAGTTTGTCGAAAAAATCAGGGTTAAGATATGGAATTATAAATTGTTCATTCATTATACCACCTCTATATCCACAACAATTTTCTCTGGAGTTCTTTTCATCTTTCTTAGTTGATAATAATTAAAATACCTTTTATCTCCAATGGGTTGATATTGTCCAGGACGTTTACCATTATTATATTTTTCAGAGCGCTTAATGGATTTAACATTAATTGCCTCTTCATAATAGTGCATTGGGTTAGCTCCATATGGCAACTCATATTCGTATAAAATTCCCTGTCTTCCCAATCTACGAACCGTCGATGTTCTATCAATCTTTGCATTCCAATTATTAATTGTCCATTTAGCCATAACTAAATCACCACTACTGTAGCAATATCTTTATTTAGCTCCCCACCATCAGCGATTGATTTAATTCTTATAGGTGTAAACGAAGCTTTTGAACTATCATTGATAGATAGAACCATATCTGTATCAACTTGAACTTTATCACAATGTATATATACCGTATGTTTGTCATCATTTTTTAAATCAACTGCATCTATATATATATCCATTGCACAAAAAATATTGTTATGAATTTGTTTAATTTTGGTAACGGTTGTAGCATCTATTGTATATGTATATGTCACAAAAAAAGTATCTCCTTCTTTGGCATCATCAATCTGAACTACTCCAGTAACTTCATCATCAGCATCTACTTCAAATGCATATGATTGGTTTGACAACAATGTATTAACATTATTTTCACACGCATATAAATAAAATCTATCAATACCTGGTTTTAACTCAGGTTTAGCAGACAATATAATTTTACCATCTTTATCCGCTGTTAAATATTCATTTCCCTTTATTTTAGTTGCCCCAGGTTCTTCGTCATTAAAGCCGTAGATGTAAGACCATAAGGCATATAATACTGAACCTTCATTAATCACAAAATCTATATGATTAGTAATTCCAGCAGTACCTACATGTCCTTGTCCATCATTTACTCCTACCGGTCTTGATACAAACGACAAATTTGATAGAGATGGGTTATTAATAACCATTACTGGTTCTCCAACTTCAAAGTGTTTGTTCTTAATAACAGCCCCTTCAGGCATGCTTAAAATAATTTGAGAAACTTCTTGCATTCTTAATTGTTCTATCATATTATCGTTCCTCCTCTAATTTATAGTAGCGAAAGAATCTGCTTTCTTCATTATTGTTCCTTTACTACTTAATTGTATCATAAAATAGTATTTTTGTCAAGAAAAAATTGCAAAAAAAATAAGAGAGATAAGATTTCTCTTATCTCTATATTAGTGGATATTATTCTCCAGCTTTAACTACTGTGTAGTCTTCGTTTAATGGATATGTAACTCCTGTATCAGTTAAAGCAGCTGTTACAGAATCTACTGTTACTTCTTTTGCTGGTACACGTTTGAATGAACCATCAAATTGTCCGTAAGTTTCTTCTCCAGATTTTCCTTCTACTCTTAATTGACGGAATTTAATCATTTGTCCTTCGTCATCTCTTAAAGCTTTTCCTTTGAATGAGAATACTACAGCTTCTGTAGCAGCATTTAAGTTGAATGAGAATGAACTGTCTAATTTAAGTTTAGGAATTTCGATTTGGAAGATATCGTTTAATCCAGTAAATTGGTTGAATAATAATGTGTCTCCGATGAATCTGTAAGTTCCAGCGAATTTATCAGCTAAAACAGTGATTTCAGTTAACTCTTCAGTTTTTGTTGGGAATCCCATTTCGTATTCATAGAATACTCTGAATGTAGCTTCCCCAGTAGCAGAATCTTCTTTATAATTATGGAAATCTTCTAAAGAAATAGTATCGCTTTCAGCTGTTAAAGCTTCGTCGATTCTTGTAGCTGTTGATAAGATACCATCAACTAATTGAGCAATGTAAACGTAAGAACCTTTACGTGCTTTTCTAGATAATTTGATAGTAGCTTCGCCATCAGCAACTTTAACGATTTCACTGCTAACCATTTTAATTTTGTCTTCATTAGTTCCTTCTTTTAATTCTCCACCTGTTAAAACAGCTAAAGAGCTCATAGTCATGATAGCATCATCGAATTGTACGTTGATTGCTTTACTGTGAGATACAGAAGCTAATGTAGCGTTACCTTGTCCACCTTGGATGTCTGTTACTTCAGCAGTTCCTTCAAGAGTTGTAACTTTTAAAGTGTCGAAGTACATAACTGGGTATTTAGTAACTAAGTCATAAAGAGTAACATCACAAACTGTAACTGAAGCATATTTTCTTCCTTGAATATCTAACATCTTATATACCTCCTAAGTTATTGTCAGTCCAGCCAAAACTTATTTGTTTGACCTTCTTCAGAACTTATATATGGGCTCAGCGACGTTCTCAACTCGAACGTTTGAATATCCACATATTTCTGTAAGAGCATATTGAATTGTAACATAGTCATATTATACACTTGCTCAAATGTATAGCCTCCGACAGCGACTAGTCCCAATATCCTATTACCGAGGTAATCCTCTGGTTTTTTGTCTGGATTTTTAGTTTGTTCTATTTTCTTTTCCGAAGCCTTCATCTTTTCAATCATCTGACGTTCACGTTCAGACATATTATCAGTAATTTGATACTGACTACCCTCATCCGAAGCACTGGAATCTGGTATAAAACGATGACATAGCTCCTTCATCAATAAATAGAAAGTTTCGTCCAAGATTACTCCTGAACTCTTCTCCCCTATATATATAGTGCCACTTAAATCATAAAACTCTACTTTTGCTTTAAGTAACACATTGCATGATTGTATTAAAGCCCCTTTAAATACAGGAGAAGAAAAAACACAAGCCTTCCACAATAAATAATCATCAAGCTCTAAAGTTTTTTCATTTTCCTCTTGTATCATATCCTTTCTGTCTATGGTCCATGTATTTAATAAGCCCCAATAACTAGTTTCTCCCATGTCAACAATATCTTGCAAAGTAGGCTGATAAAAGAAAATGTCTTTTACTACTTCTATCGGCTTACCGCTTAATACTTTTGCCAAACTAATCATCTGTTACTGCTTCAAATAACAATCTGTATCCTAATAGTAAATCTGTTAATTGACAGTTTACCAATCCGGTACAACGATATTTTACTCCTCCTGTTTGAACCAGTTTATGTTTCATCAGATTACTTATAACATGGGCAATTTGTAATGGTCTAATACCTTCGTTAATAATCCACTGATTTCCTGGAGTAAAAATATCTATCGCTATGGTAGGATTCAAAGTATCTGTTTGATTACTTTCTTCGGCAGATACTAAAGTAATTATTACTATACTCCCCTCTTCTTCATCATAAGGTAAAAGAGGAACTCTAGCAATTTGTTTATCACGAAGGTCTTTAGTGATATTTGTTTTATGTTCTAGAGGTTTTTTAGTGGTAATTGTCAATAATTTTTTTAATTCCTGACAATCATTAAACAATGTAATCATGCGATAAATGTCATTGTTAACATCTAAAAAACTATCTGTCTCTTGTACGTTTTTGTTTAATATCATAGACTTATTCCTCCTATACTGTTCTTATGTAAACGACTTTCTCAGCCTCTTGGGTTTCTGTGATTCCTTTAATTTTAATCTTACCGGCATATTTATCTTTAACAATTAAGCGAATACCAATAATATCGCCATTGTCATTTTTAATCTCTTCAGAAGTGACTCTAATTTTAGACTGTACTTCATAAGTAAATTGTCCAGGCTCCCTTGTTGAGAAAAAGTAATCATTCTCTCCATGTTCTCCTGAATTCCATTCTATATAATCACTTCCCTCAATAAATAATTGAGATGCTTGTAAGTCATGTTGTTCGCTTACAATAATTTCGATATCTACTGCAATTGTTTTGTTTCGATTTAAAGTAGCGGTTACTGTTGCAGTACCTAAACCTCTACCTATTAATTTATTACCATTAACTTCAACTATTGAGTTGTCGCTTGATACTAAAGTATATTCTTCATTTACCTTTATACCATCTCTTAAAACTCTTACAGGTAATTCCATAACATCTCCTGCATAAAGTTTCACTTCTTCACCTAAATCGTTTTCAATAATATATTCATACTCATCAGAATAAGCTATATCATTAATTAAATCATCTGTATCTAATGTTTTATCATCTACGAATGAAAGAATAGATACATTATCAATTGACACGTTATCGACATTTGTAACACGATAACTTTGTCCCTTAATTATAAATCTCATCTCTGGATGTAATAATGGAAGCGGATTAGGTTGTTGTGTTGCCGCCATCATATTCCAGTCTGTGTCGTGCATAACTATATTATCAAATACTCTGTTAACATCAGGGGTTACTCCTAATGCATTTGTAATACGACCTGAACGAATATATGCAGGTTGTACATGTAGTACACCATCGTCGTCAATCCATTTTAATTCTCCTGTACAACGATAAGCTATACCATTAAATCCAGGCTGCTCAGGACGGAACATTTTCTTTAGAACTATCCAATCATAGCCGTCCCATTTAAAAATAGTTCCTTTATCTAATCCTACCCCAAGTGGCGCAATAACATTAGCTGCCTCGTACTCTTGAGTAGTCTTAGTAGATAATATAGCAACATCATGGTCACTATATGTTTTATTGATTTTATCATATACACTAATTGTAAAACCATATTGGCTCTCCTCTATTAACGACATTATACTTTCTGTTACCTTTGTTTTAACATATTCTCTTTTGCTGTTACCCTTAAAATTAACTCTTTGTTTATACTCTTCCAAGCGAGTCGACATAATTTATGACCTCAAATATTGTTTGTCTAAAATTAGTAAAGTCTACATACTTTAGGGTAATTATTTTAAGAACTAACGTTCCCTTGACCTCTTCAGTCATCATGTCATTAAAGGTAATTTCTGATAATAGCTCGTCGTATATGGTGTGCCAATGTTTGCCCTCTTCTCTCCAACATAACATCTTATATAGGCTCGAAATGATATGTTTATAGATAACTTTTTTATCCATAAGTTTTCCCTCCTATTTGTTATTCTCTATTGTTTTGGATAGGGTCATTTTCATCCCCATTGTGGATTGTAGGTCCTGGAGTATAATTTCTTCCAGCAGCCCCTTTCTCTAAACCTCCAAAGTTTCCAACAATACTTACTCTCTTATATGTATACTCATGTAGAGCTTTTCTCATATCTGCTAAATATTGTTGATAAAGTGTTGTTAAATTACGTAAATTTTCATTTGGTGAATAAGTTTTGATTCCTGCATCATAATATTGTTGTTCAATTTTTCTACTACTGTTTATATAACGTTCTAACCAAACTGGTTTCATACAGATGGCAAGAACTTCTATCTCATCATCTGATAGGGTTTCATAGAAAACGCGTGCTCTTTCATCACGTTTTCTTAAGTTATGCTCTGAGATTCTAGCGAAGGAGTTTACTGCGCTTAGTAATAAAGGATAAAGCGCTACATGCAACTTGTCTTCGTCTAGTGACGCCAAATATTCGTCTTCTACCTTAGATAGAAAACGAACATAGATGTCATAGTATTCTGTAATCTTCATTATTTAGTTTTTAGAGATGATGACTTTTTAGTAGCAGGTTTTTTAGTTCCTGGTTTTTTTGTAGTAGTAGCAGGTTTTTTAACAACTAGTTTTTCTTCAACAACTGGTGCTTCAATAACTTCTTCTTTAACTTCTTCAACGATAGGAATAATAACTTCTTCTTCTTTTACTTCTTCATAAGGTACTTCTTCAATTACTGGAGTAATAACTACAGCAGGAGCTTCACTTATTAAGAATAAAGCGATTTCATCTTCAGTTAATCCCATATTAAATAATGCGTCAGCTGTGATGTTTCTAACTTTTACTTTTCCTTCATTAAAGAATGTTTTGCTTGCAGGATAGTCTATAATGTCTTGTAGACTAACTGAGCTAATTCTGATTTTAGCATCTTTTCCTAATTGATATCTTCTACCTTGAGTGTCTTTTAATCCTATTGGACACCCTGCTACGTTTTCTAATATAATTGTTCTGTCATTGTTCATAATTGATTCCTCCTAAAAAAATGTAAAAAAATATAAGAGAAGGACTCGTTTGAGTCCGACTCTATATTTATTTAACCTTGTGTTTCAGATTATACTAATTCAGTATTTCTGTAAATTCCCCAGTAGTTATTAGCTACTACGGCTACATCAAACATATGTTGAGCAGATACTTCTACAGAACCATCTTGTAATCTTTGTTCGTCGATTAAAGTACCACCTTCAATACCGATTTTAACTGGTTTTTCTTTTCCAGCTGGCATAATGTAAGCATATTGGTCGTCAACGATTTTTTCTTCGTTCTTTTCATCGATGAATGATTGACTTAATAATACTACGTTAGTTCCTTTATAACGTCCAACGTATCCCATTTCTCTTACATCATTGTAGTCTTGAAGTGCAGTCATTGGGTTAGCATCTCCAGCCCATCCTGGTTGGTTGTATAATGTTGCAGCGAATGCTCTTGTACAATAGATTGTAACTGAATCTCCGTAAGCAGCAACTGTATTGATGATTTTGTCGAATTCAGCAGCTACAAATCCAGCTTGTTCTGCTTTGTTAGCAGCTGGTCTGTCTTCTGCATTGATAGCAGCTTTTAAAGCTCCTTGAACTTCGTTATAGATACTGTCAGATAATCCTTCAAGGATGATTTCCATTAATTCAGACATGTCAACACGTCCAGCTAAGAAATCTCCAATTTCTAGGATAGCAGCACCAGCGTATACTCTAGGACTCATAGTGATGTCTCTTGAATCTACGTTGAATGTTCTGTAAGTACCATATTCTCCAGCAACTGTTACGAATCTTTTACCACGGCTTACACCTGTTCTTTGTTTGAAAACGATTTTTTCTCCAATATTAACATGTTGAACTTCAGCGAATGAACCAAATTGTGCGATAACTTTTTTAGGAACAACAACATTAGCGATTTCTTCGATTAATTGGAATAAAACGTTTTTGTTTGCTCTATAGTAGCTATAGTTATTGAAAGCTTTTAATTCTTCTCTTAAAGTTTCATTAACGTCAGCTAGGCTGTATTCAGCTGGAATATTTTCGTTAGTTGCAGCTGCAATACCTAATTCTATTAATTTACTTAATTCCATAGTTTCTGTCCCTCCTTATTACGCGATAACTCTGTAAGTTTTTCCACCTTCGATATCGCTTGGTAAAGTACCATAAGGCATGTTTCCACCTTTAATTTCAACGATACCTGCTACTCCTGTTAAGTCGTAGTTAGTAGTGAAAATGTCTCCTACTGTTAATTTGAATAATCTTGGTAAGTATTTGTCATCGCTTGTTTCATATCTGAAATTTTCCATTCCTGTTTTTCCATCTTCGTATCTACGAGGATTAGAGAAGTGTAAATATTTTGCATTTACGCATGTAGCTTCATCAAATGTACTAACGATTTCATCAGTAGCGGCTTTGATGTAAACAATAGCACCGTTTTCTAATGCTTTGATTCCGTCTTTTTTGAATTCTTCAGCTAATTTACATTGAGCTTCGATTTCTCCAGTTTTACGGCTAGCTACTTTGTTTAATTCAACGATTGCATATTTTGCCATATTAGATATACCTCCTATTATTTACCTTGTTTGTGACGTTTAACTAAATCCCAAGCTGTATTTCCTAAGTTATTGTCAGCAATATTAATATTTAAACTGAAATTAGCCTCAGGGCTTGTTTCTTCAGTAGCGTCCTCTTCAGCAGACATTTGTTCAACAAGAGCGTGTCCTAATTCTGTTTTGATTTCTTCTAATGAATAATTGTCTACTTCGTTGGTCAATTTCTCAATTAACTCTTCGCTCTCTAATTTAGTAGAGAACTTGTTTATAATTTCTAATTTTTCTTTCTTTGTGTATTTATTTAACGAATTTAAAGCTTCGTCATACTTTGTTTCTAGTGATTCGTATTTTGCTGATAGCTCAGCGTATAAGGCTTGATAATCTTTCTTATCTTCCTCTTCTTCTGGTTTTTCTTCTTCATCATCCTTTTCATCTGCTTCTTCTTTATCTTCTTCATCTAAAGAACTTTCACAAACGCAAGGGTTTTTTCCACACTTTTCACATGTTTCTTCTTCAGCTTCGCATTTAGATTTATCATCTTCAGCAGCTTCAAATTCAACAGCTTCTGGTGCTTCTACAGTTTCTACGATTTCAGTTTCTTCAGCAACTTCTTCTTCGGCTTCAACTTCTTCAACTTCAGCTTCAGTTTCAACAACTGTTTCAGTAGCTTCAACTTCAACTGTTTCTTCAACAACTTCAGTTTCAACTTCTTCTACAACTGCATCAGTAGTAACTTCTGGTTCTACAATCTCATTAATGTTATCCATAACGTCGTTACCTCCTTCAATATTTCTTTGTGTTTCCTCAATATATAAAGCATATGCGCTTACCATATTACTAAAAGCAGTAATAAATTGTGCGTCTTCAAAACATGGCTCAACGTCATCACCTAGAACAGTAATACCAGCGAATTCCGCATAGGTAACTCTGTAATAAGTAGTAGACCCCTTTCTTTCAAAAGTACCTTTCATTGTTCTTGGATTTAATTCCATAGATAAATGTTTTTCGTTTGTTAGAATGTCTTGAGCTTCTTCGAAACGCCCATCCCAGATAACTACATCAACTTCAAGGTATTCCTTGTCGTTTTCAGATACCCATGTAGGATGTGGGTCTAGTGGTATAAATCCAAAAGCACTTGGGTTTTCCTCATGTCCTTCAAAATCGTTCGTCTCATAATTGTAAGTTCCAATTACAGGTGTTCCTGGAATTGTAGATGCTAATTGCTCAGCAACTTCACCATCAATTATTGAACGGTTTCTGTTTATACCTTTGTAGAAGATACGAGCTCTTCCCATTGAGAATACACTATTGATTTTGTTAGGAGTACCTAATAAATCAACTGAAAAGGTTGCATACTTATGTAATTCATTCATTGTAGCTCCCTCCTATAAACTCGTTTCCTTCGCTATAGTGGAATCTTTTTTATCTTTATCATCCAATTCTGGACGTCCGTTATCTTTCTCACTGGCTTTTTGTGCTTCTTTATTACCAGTCTTAGTCGAACCATCTACGCTCTTGTCGGATTGAGCTGTCATGGTATGAGAACTTTGTAGGGGTACAAGTTTCTCATCTAAGTTTAGAATATCGTTTTCAAAAGTAGTTAGAGATTCTATATAACGTTGTTTAACTCCCAAAGCTACTTGTGGAACTATTTTACTAAATCCGTATTGAGCTCCTTCAATATAGCTTCCTATCATTTCCTCTCTATTTTTATAGGAGATGTCCAAATATGAAAATACAAATTTGGTGTTTTTTGTAACTTTTTTATTACAAATACTTCCTAAAAAGAAGTTCATCCACACAGCAATTTGTTCACGTAATTTGTAAACAAACATAAGGTCTCTGTTTTGTGATTCGGATAATGTACCAGCTGTAGTTGAATTAAATAATTCAGCAGATACACCAGCATCATCATAAAATTGGTCATAATAAGTTTGTAAGAATTCATAGTTCTTTGCCGCGTCTCCTGTTTCACCTAATGATAAAACATTAATTTCTTTTGCTAATGTTGTAATAGCGTCAACATTATTTTTCTTTGAAGCAACTGCTTTTAAGTTTTTGTGGAACTCTGATGCTAACTCTAAATCTATTTCAGGGTTTCCTTCTTTGTCAATGTCGATTAATTGAACTAATAACTTAGTTAAGTTTGTTGCAACATAATCATCTTTAAGTGGTTCTAGTTTTTCTATACGTACTATTTCTTTAATTAAGAATGCTAGTGGTGGTCTTCCATCATAAGTTGAAAAAGCAACACCGTTTTCTACAGGAACTATAAACCATTGGTTAGCATTTTTGCCTGATTTGTATTCTTTATATGCCGCACGAATTGCTTTAGGATATTGTTTTAATACTTCATCAATTGTTAGAATACAGTTTTTTGTTAATTCTGCCATTGCCGTATCAATAAAAGTCAAGTCAATAGCAAATATATTTACTGCTGGCGTTCCAGCTGTTCCTATAATAGTACAATAATCTGTTGGTAGTTTAATTGTTTTATAATACGAATTGGCACCCTTTTTATATTCTTCACAGAAATAGAAAGATTCACCCTCAATCAATAAATCAAGTAACACTCTGTTAGTAAAAGTTTCAACTTGTATATCTTCATCTAGTGTTCTTAATATTGCGTTATAATCTTTCATCATTTTCTTTTTATTAGGTTTTTTACCTTCTTCAAAGATAGGACTTACAATATAATTATTATAATATGTATAGGCAAAGTATTCAAGGATACGTCTATATAATGGATTAGCAAAGTAAACACGAGAATATTTTCTCCATGCTTTAACATCAGACATAGAAGTCTTTAAAACATCATCTGGTTTTAATCTATCTAACATCCTTCTTCCCTTGTTAGTAGCAGATGCATCTAAAGGAATTTCTATAGTTCCGTTACCAACCATTGTACCCATGTTTTGAATTGACTTTCTAAATTCGTTTAGATGGTCTTTAGAATACATAGTAAGTTTTCTTTCTTCCATAGAACTTTTTCACCTCCTAGTTTAAAAAACTAAATTGAGCCTTACTCCAGTCGCGATTATTTTTCTTCCTTTCTTCCTCTTCAACTAAATTGATATAATATAATCCATATACAAAAGCTGACACCAAGTCCTTTCGTGTATGGCTATTTATACGTTGTAGTACGATTGTACTGTTAGTATCAAGGTTAGCCTTTAAGTTAGCCAATTGGTCTTGAAGTTTAGTTGTCTGTGCATAAGGAATTAACTTATTGGCTTGTCGCACTGGATTAAGTTTATTCCAAGTTTTATATTGACTAAAATATCTACGCGCTTGTCGCTCATTTAATAGTAGGGAAACTCGTTTTAAACTCAAAATGATATGTGCATTTGTATAAATTTCGCTATTTAATGAACGATTTGCTTCAATTCCGAACAATTTTCTTCGATTATTGCGTTTTTCTGTGTTAGAATACTTAGTTTTGTTTAAAAAACCGTAAGGTTCGTAATATACTCCGTTATGTTCTTGTTCATCTATTAGATAATCCGCTAAACCGGCACCGTTACCATTAATATCGAGTACGATTGCTTTAAAATTATAATCTAGGTCAAGTTGTTTTATCATAGCTGATTGGTCTTTAAAGTGGGTTCCATTTAAGATTTTAATATTTACTAGGTGCATTTTATAACGCTCACCTTCTGTGTAAACCTTAAGTATCATTGCTACAGTCTGGTCGCCTTCAAATCTCGCAACGTCGACTGCACATACATAGAATCCCTTGAATCCTTCTTGTCTCTTAAACTCTGGTCTTACTAAAGTTCTACATTTACCGATTTGTGTATAAGAATAATAACTGTCTTCACTACCACCAGTCCATACTGACATATACTCACGTAAGAATGATTCAAGTTTATATGAAGAAGCTTGTAATTTATCCTTAACTTTATCTACAGATAATAATCCGTGCATTACTGGGATACGGTAATCTCCCCCAAAACAGAATGCTTTGTCTGGCTCAATTGCCATATTAACTAAACACTCTAATGTTCTGTCATGCGCGTATGTTCCTTTATACCCTGCAGTAGTAATCATTGTTTGTGCAGCGTGTGGTTCAGTAGGATTTAATAATCCTGCTACAGTTCTACGGTCAACGTTCATTAATGGAATAACTACTTCGTTAACTGCATCCCCGTCCATCATAGCGAACTCTTCAAGAGTACCCCAGTGTCTACGTCCACCACGTCCTGCATTTCCGGTATTAACAATATCGATTTGACTATCGTTACGGAATTTAAGTTCGGCATAATCTGAACCCATATTTCCATATTTCTTTTTAATCTTGTCTATATCACTAATCTTCAATTCGTTAACTAGGAAAGGAAACATACGATATATTTCATTTGTTTTTTCTTCTACGATTTGGGCCGCTTGTTTTTTCGTATCCGCACAAGTAAACCCTTTACTTCTTGGTTGCATGATTCCTCGCACATTCATTGCAAGGAAATCTAGGAATGATTTAGAATACGCACGAGGGAATGTTCCTGAAACCTCTCTAAATCTCATACACACCCTTAAGAACAATCTTTGATAGAAATATAACTTGAAGTAAGAATCCCCAGGAGTTACAGCATCAACTAAATAATCTGGATATAAGGTAAACAACGTTACCATCTTTTCCATCATGTCTCTATGTTGTTCTACATAATCGGGTGTGATTACGATTTGCGACATATCATTTCTTTCCAAAAAGGTATTGTAGTATTCATCAAGCATTTGCTCGACACTATTTGAATTCATTTTCTACCTGTAGGAACATATTTTCTAATTCTTTTTCATCCATAGGGTCTTCATAATCAACTCCATCTTCTTCAGAGGCTGCATATAAATTCTCTATGTCTTCGTCTGTAATATCAGTTCCGCCGTCTTGACTTAGTATCTTAGAGTTATACATTTCGTTAACTGTTTCACTAGAGTCAGTAAATAAACGACGTACATACTGTTGCATATTCTCTATTGTTTTATCAACAACATCTCGATTTTCGGTAATCTTGTAATTTAATAAGAAGCCTGTTTTTTCTAAGTATGCAACTAACTCAGATAAACTTTCAATAGTATTCTCATTACTTGCAGTTTGAGTACTAATACCTAATTCCTTCATTAAGGTATTATAACTCTGTAATACTGTTGTAGCTTCTTTATTATCTCCATTTGCAATACAATGGTCTGATATAGCCGATAACTTCGCAAGCTTACGCACCATATCACGTCTAGCTTCATCTTTAAAAGGATAATGGCTCAATGTATGACGTTCATACTCTTCCATTCTCATATATTCCTCTAAAGTAAAGCCATCTATATGTCCCCACTTTTTACGTAAGAACATTAATAAATCCGAATGCATAGCTGTTAACTTATCAAGCACTCCATTATACTCTCTACACTTTTCCCACATCTTATTGTATTCAAACCAGTCATTATCAGCATATTTTCCATTTGTCATTTCTTGACAATAGTCAATAAGCAATGGTCCCAACTTCTCGTATCGTTTTTCCATCTCAAGCCATTTATCGGCATCAAATGGTAAATCAAGAAATTGACACATTTTATCAATAGACCCTAAATCATGACGGTCTATCTTAGATGCGACGCATTCTATACAGGTATAGCTTGTTCCATCTATACCATAGAATGATGAATTGGAAACAGGTAAGAACATATCTCTGGTATGTTGCTTGCCGCATTCAGGACAAATTCTATATTGTTCATTCATTTTCTTTGCCCTCCATTATTTCATCAATAATCTGTTTAACCTTTAACTCCATAAAGGTTTCTATAGGTATAGTAACTCCTTTTATATCTATCTCTAGTTTTGCTAGATATTCATAAGGAATTACTATATCATTATTTTTTACGTGTTCTTGGAGTAGCCTTTCTAGCATTACGTTCCTCACGTCTTCTGTCTTTGGCTTTTTTATTTTCGTATACGCAGTCTTTACAAAGTTCTTTAAAGTCTCCATTTTGATATTTACCAAAGTTTAATTCATGAGCATATAACTGACGTCCACATTGAGGGCACACACGCCATTTAGTCATATTCTCCATTGTTCCATCAGGTTGATGTGTTTTCTCTTCCCACCATAAGTAGGCTTGTTTAGCGATTTGCTTAGTAATGTGTTGTTTCCATATAGTACTAATATAATTGATACTATATGTCTTTCCACCTAAGGCTTCTAATTCTCTTACTATTTGTTCATTGGATACATGAGATATCTTAGATTCCAGAATCAATCTATGTTCATCGGACAATCTTGTTCTTCCGATAAGCTCATCTAAGAAATTATACATTTCCCACCATGGATGTAATGGTTGCCCATCTGTTTTAGCTTTCATGCCGTTGTAATATTTTAACATTGCATGAATGTGTTGCCAGTTTCCATAATCAACTTGCATCTCATAATCACACAATACATTGTTACCTATTCTCATACCTATATAATCAGGTCTATCAACATGAGATGGAAAACTAGGTGCACTTCCTACAGGAGGTCTATAACTATCTTTAAGTAAGAATTGTTCTCTTCTTAAATCTATCATCCATTCCCTTAAGAAATATTTAGTTTGATATGTAGGAATTAGTTTCCTGTTTGGGTCCATATCTCTTTTACCCTCTAATACTTCACGGCAGTATTGGTATTGTTCTGAAATTAAATCAATTGCTTCCCATAAATCTTTCATATATGGTATGTCAGCGTCTTTTTCTCTGTCAATTGTAGGTCTAGGTACACGGTAAATAGAAATCTCTTCACTTTTTTGTACTGTTGACTCTCCCAATGTTGTTTCAATTAATGATTCGTAGCTTACTTTCTTTTTACTACCTTCTTTTAATTCAACTTCCGCATCTACATCTTCTGCATATAATAAATAGTTTGCAACTTTATCTAATTCAGAAGGTGGGCATTTAGCTAATAATCCTTGAGCGTCTAAGAAATTAACTAGTCCTAGTCGTTCTTGATATGCTTGTAAGTTGAAGTCTAAATAACTAGCTATTTTCATATACTCTCTTTAACTCCTTGCATCTCGCTTGTTTATAAAAATCTTCTAATCCTGATGATGCTATTCCCCTTAAGAATAATAATATTAATTCTTCTGTTTCTGGATGGAATATTCTAGTTGGTCTACATTTATCATAGTATTCAATTGGTTGTTTATTATTCCATGCTGTTCCAGTGTATGTTTTACCAGCCCCTATCCAATCGCAAATCATTTCTACTACATATTTGTAAGGAATCTTAACCGGTGTATTATCATAAGTTCCTACATTATCTATCCAATATTCCCAATGATGTGGATTTTTACCTTTATGATGTTGCCATGCATAACTATATCCTTTTTCTTTCTTTTCCGCATCTATTGGACTAGATGTTCCTTGAAAATATTTAGCACTAGTAAAAAATTCTGTAGGACCGAATTTACTATTATCGTGCAATAATCCTCTCCATATGATTCCTGCTCTAAAACAAGTAATCATTACTATTAGTTTATGTTTAAAAATTGTCTTAAAATGTTTCCAGTATTTCTCCATTTTAGTCCTCCTTGGTTTTATCTAATAGTATTGTATCATAGATTCTTAACTTTGTCAATAGGAAAATGAAAAAAAGTTAAATTTTTTTATAAAAAATCTCTTGACAGAAAAAAATCTCTAATA